>Ga0208373_1000766_pt1 | contig 50279 bp, 29 predicted proteins | sample RifOxyC2_FD_184036 | JGI IMG/M metagenome (GOLD analysis project Ga0208373, IMG submission 184036) | Soil microbial communities from Rifle, Colorado - Rifle Oxygen_injection C2 (SPAdes) | ecosystem: Environmental > Terrestrial > Deep subsurface > Rock core/Sediment | place: Rifle, Colorado...
TGTCAAAATCTATGGATGCATCATTTATAAGTTTTATTACAGCCGTTTTCGTTTGCGGGTTATTAATTATGTTATTGAGAGATGTCATCCTGGTTCGTTCCACGTTAAGGATATGGAGACCTCTCCCAAGCCACCCGCCATTATCCAAATCTGGTACATATTGAGATTTTAACAGGCTTCCAAGCCAGGTAATATCTTCTTTCCTGACGCTGCCCGACGCAACTACGTCGGACATACCGGTAACTAACTTATTCTCAGATAAGCTTCCCATCAGACTGACCTGCTGGCTGCCCGGTGCATTCGCCATGGCGCTATATATTCTGTTTAGCGCATCATTGTATGCTATTGCACCAGAACGATAAGCGCCATACGCAACGCTATACATACGATATTCTGCGTTTTCACTATACGATCCCCATTCATCTGTGTATGCTTGAGCGTTAGCAGGCCTTGTTGGTACTGCAGGAGCACTGTGATTTGTAATGGAAATATCTGCCGCAAGGTTTGTGGCCGTGCCCCTGCCCATGCCGGATCTTACCAGCAGCTCGGTTGCGGCAGAAGTGAAAACCTTACCACAGCCTACGGTATCGGTTATTATTTGAAGCATTTTAGTGGATGCGGCAGAGTTGACCACCCGGCCCGTGCCTATGGTACCAAGCACTTCCTGCGCAGCCATGGAAGCTGTAGTGGACGATTCACCGGCAATACGCAACTGCGCCGCGGCATGAGCGGCCGTAATTAAAAGGTCATCGCCCAACCCGCGCTCGTAAAGGTTTCGCATGCTTACGCTAAGGCCTCTTATTAACCTATAGGAATCGCGAAGTACGTAATTATAAAAATTCAAGTTACCGGTGGGGGATTTTTGTAAATCAACGCTTCCCGTAGTTATTCCCATCTCTTTTTTATATGCTTTACCCAACGCCTCCAGTATTTTAACATTCGTGCCGGGATTATAAATCAGGCTCTCTATTTCACGGTAGGCAGCTTCATATCTTTTGCATTCATCATAATATTGTTTATCGGTGTAATCTACTACGGTTGCCCTCACATATTGATAACCCGAATACGCGTCACCACCTGCCTCTACTTGTATTTCATAAGTGCGAGGGTGATACGTCTGCGTCTTCAGCACGTACATATCCTGGGCTATCTTTAGCGCCATGCCCGCGCTCATTCCGCCGTTGCGCAGGCCGACTTCCAATCCGGCAAAAAATGCCGATTTTCCGTCGCCGGATCTGGCTATCACCGCAAGAACATCTTTATTGGTATTCGCGTCCATCACCATGTTAGACAAAGTGCTGATTGCCCTATCATATACCTGTTTTTGGGCGTTATATTCGCTCTCGCGTAATAATTCGCCGCTACTATACATACGATTTTTAACACGCCATGTCGCCCAAGAATCCTCATATTCGGGCACCAGAGAAGCAACATAGGCACTGTAAGTATTAGGCTTGTCCCAGTACTTGGCCGTGTAAAGTGTATTCGCCAGGCTTGCCGCGCCGGCGTTTGACATTCCCGCGGCCCGCAGGCTTACGATATCGGTTGCCAGAACCGCCGTCCGCTTATCCCTGGCTGTTTTAAATACCGTAAGAACCTCAGTACTTGTATAAGGACTATTAAGCACCGCATCAAGCGCGCTGCGGTTTGCGGCGCTCAGAGAGTAATTAGCAAGCATATTCGCAAAATATGTTGCATTATCGGAATTATAACCGGCTATTACCAATAATTTAGCGTTTACGGCAACAAAATATGATTTTGAGTTATCGGCATTAGTGCTTATGAATTTAAGCACGGCAAGATTGGATTGACTGCCTATGTAGGTGCGTAGCCGCAGGTCAGCGGTCGCATTCCCTCTGTCGGCCGCATTCATCCATGCCGCCACAGTGGCGGCCTCGCTGGTCTTCAATCCTGCATTAGCTAACGTCAGCACACGCGTCGTTGACTGGGCGCTTACGCCATAATATTTGCCCACGATCTGCATGGAGAACATGCTAAGCGACGCCGGCCCGCCGTTAGCGAGGTTGAAACGGCCTGTAACCACATCGGTAACAACGGCCATTGAGGTTGCCCTTACGGCCTTTCTTGTGATAGCATCCGAATCGCCGCCGAAATCCAGCGTCTCACTGAATAACCCCAGAAGCGACCAGAACTTGTCTATCGCGTCAATGATAAGGTTTATCCCGCTCATGCTGCCAAGAAAGTTTATAACGTTACCGATTGTATCGGCGCTGATAGACACCAGTGTTTCTTCACTTATGCCCAGCGTCGTAGTTATCCCTTTGTTGCCGGCAAGATAATCGCTTAGCTTGCCTTCAACGTCATTTATAACGCCTTGTATGTCGCTCGACTTATATTCCTTACCGTCTTTCCAGATAGAACCCGTATAGACGACATTTTTTATCTTTCCATCCGAATCATACGAATATACGGTTGCATAATGATCATACCTTAACGTTTTATCGTTCTCGGTTATCGTGCCGGTCAGGGCTACAGATTTTTGTTTACCATCCACGTAAACGTAATCCTCGTAGTAATTATTCACGGTTGTCTTGCCGTTTGTTGTTACCTGCCCGGTATAGGTAACCCGGCTGATCACATCGCCGTTGTATTCGTATACGGCCTTCGAGTCCCGATAAACGACGGTGTCCGTGTTATTGACCGTAATCGTGCCGTTTGTCGTTTTGCTCAGCAGCACTTTGTCGTCGTCATACGTATAATCATTGCGATAGTTATTGTAGTTGCGTACGGTTTCCTGGTGGGTATTGTTGTCAATCTCGGTAACGATGCCGTTTTCAACGGTGCGCCGCACGGTGCCGTCGGCAAAATATACCGTCTTCGTTGACGAGTTTTGATATTTGGTGGTAATGGAAGCCCCGTCCGTTATCCTTGTTATGGTTCCGTTTAACACGGAAGGGTTCATGGTGCCGTTATCTTTATTATATTGGAAGGCCTCGTTGTAATCGTACAGTATTTTTGTCTGTTTACCGTCGTAACCAATTTCAATAACGGTACCGGCGTATGTTTTTGAAACAACGTTGCCGAACGCATCATAAGCATGGCGGGTGATGTAGTTCTGGTATGTTGTCCTGGATGTCTTATCTTTATCTATATCCAGCAGATTTACCGCGCCGTTTCTTACTATATCATACACCTGCTTATGAGCATTATAGCTATATACGTCCGTGTAATTGTTGGTCGTTCTTATGCCGTTTTCCGTAACTGAACCGCTGTATTCCACGGAGCTTATATTACCGTCGGAATTGTAAACATTTTTAGCCGCCTGGTTGCGGAACTGTATAATTACCGCGCCGTTCTCGTCGCTAATCGTCCCGTTGGTAACAACCGACATAAGCTTGCCGTCGCTGTAATAACTGTTCGCCTCAATGTAGGCGTTTACATGCACTTCGCCGTTCTCGGTAACCTGCCCGGTATAGCGTTTTTCAATCAGCTTTCCGGTAGAATCAAAAACAGATTCAATAGAATAGTCGCGATAAACCCTGGTAGTTTCCCTGCCGTCATAGAATCTTTTGATTGTAGCGCCGTTGCTGATAACTGTCTTGGTATTTCGGGCAGCATTGGAAACGTATCTTTCACTATAACCGATATACTCCATTTCATCGCCGTTCTCGGTGATTTTGCCCGAGTAGGCCTTTGCCGTCAGCTCACCCGCGTCGTTATAGGTGGACGTTATGGTGTAATCGTATGTTGTGTAATCCTTGCGGACGCCGCCTTCATTCGTTATCGTACCCGTGTATTGCGTGGACAAATGCCCGCCCTCGGCATTGTACACATAGCGTTCGCGGTATGCATTGTACTGTGTTACCATGCCCTGGCCGTCTGTAACCGTACCGTTGGTGGTAACCGACATAAGTTTACCGTCGGCATAATACTGATGTCTTTCGGCGTAGTTATTGATGGTCAGATTGCCGTTCTCGGTCAGCCTGCCGGCATAGCGCTTCTCCACAAGCTTGCCTTCGCCATCAAAAACGGAAGTTATATAATATTCGGCGTATGCCTTTGTGGTTTCACTGCCGTCGCCCGGACGGGTTATGGTTGTGCCGTTATATATAATGCTTTTTGTATTTTGAGCCGGTTGTGAAACATATCTTTCGCTATAGCCGATGTACTCGGTCTCCACGCCATTTTCCGTAAGTTTGCCCGAGTATGCTTTCCCCGCAAGCTCGCCCGCATCGTTGTAGGTAAATGTTATGGTGTAATCGTATATTGAAGTGGATCGGCTGCCGTCCGCATCCTTCGTAACCGTGCCGCTATATTGGGTGGACACATGATTACCGCCGGCATCGTATGCATAATGTTCAGTGTATTCATTATATTCCGTAACTTCATTGCCTTCCGTTATTTTACCGGTCAGGGATTTATCGAGCATGTTACCATCTTGCCCGTAACTGTACACGGTTTTGTAATCATCATATTGCGTCAGCACTGTTTTATCTGCGGACACAGCGGACACTTGCCCGTTATCATTTACCGACAGAACCCTTCCCCAGTCATCATATGAAATGTCTTCATGATAGGCATACGCCATCCTGGAACCATTCTCGGTAACGGCCCCGCTGAATGTTTTCCTGGTAACCATGCCTTTTTCATTGTATGTGTAGCCTGTGGCAAACTGATCGTATTGCTTTACAACATTGCCATTTTCAGCGTCCGGTGTCGTTATGTTCCCATTGGTAACAGTCGCCGTCAACCTGCCGGATTCGTCATAGCTGTAGTTTTCGTTATATGCATGCAGCTTCTGAACCGCGCCTTCCGTTATAATGCCGGAAAAACTTGTATTTTGAAGGCTGCCGTTATTGTTATACGTATAGTTTTTCGCATAATTACCATAAACAATATTGCCGGCCTCGTCAGCCGATGAGGTAATCGCCCCATTCGTTGTCTCGGAAATCAGCCTGCCGTCCGCGTCATAAGTAAATGCTTCGTGATAACTCTGAGTTACGGTATCGTTATTCTGGGTAATGGACCCCGAATATACTTTGCCGGAAACCCTTCCGTCCGCGTCATAAGATTGTGTTATCGTGTAATTATTGAACCGCCTGCTTGCAACGGTGCCTGCGGTGGTGTCCATTGTATTAATGCTACCGGCGCGGACTGTCTTTTCCAATCCGCCATTCGCATTGTACCTGTACTGCTCGTCGTAATTATTAGCCGTCAATACTCCGTTTTCCATTATGGAGCCGGTATAGGTTCTCTTTGCAACCCTTCCCGCGGCGTCATATTCCATCATGGTGGATGAATTATTGTATTCAACCGTTTTCGCGCCTTTTACCGTCCCGTTTAAAACTATTGCCCGTATGCTGCCGCTGTTTTCATAATATGTGCGTATTTCGTTATAGTTGGTTATAGACACATCGCCGTTAACGCTTACCGATCCGGTATACCTGATGCGCGACACGTTACCCATTGCGTTATAATAGTACTGGGAAGCGTAATCATCATAAGTTGTAATATTCTTACCCGTTATGCTGCCATTCAACACGGTGGAACGCAGGCTTCCGTTGTTGTAATAGTCGCGCTTTTCGTCATAACTGTTATCTATCACTTCGCCATTTTTCGTTACCATGCCGCTGTATATCAACTGTTCAACTCTGCCCGATGAATCGTACTTGTAATTGGTGCTGTTATTATTGAAGACGATAACGTCTTTGCCGGTTATGGTACCATTCTTGAGCGATGAAACAAGTTTTCCATCGTCGTATGCAAAATCTTCATGGTAATCATACAACGTTACGGCGCCGTTTTCCGTCACCTTGCCCGCGTAGCTTATCCTGGTGGCATTGCCTTTGGAATCATACCTGTACTTCAGTGAATAATTAACATATTTCCTGGCAATCTCCTCGCCTCCGGGCGCCAGTTCCGTTTCGCCGCCGGTTATGGTAACGCTTGCCAGTTTACCTTCGTTTGTCAACACCGTTTCTTCACGTTTTTCGGACCGAACAAAAAGCACATGATTTTCAACAAACGTACCGTTACACACGGCCGTCTGGGAGGTCGTCTCGCTCTGGCTGTGAGTTTCGTATGTATAATTCTTTACACCGTCACAGTTAACCGTTATGCCATTTATAACCACCGCACCGCTCACCGTTTCTTTAAACAGCACTTCCTGGTTGAACTGTTCGTCATGCCTGTGTTGCGAGATAAGGCTGTAGTTTTTGTACTCTACTTCGTTGCCTGCGATTATAACCGTTCCGTTTTTAAGTGAGTTATTTTTCCCGCTTATAGTTTCCGAGTAATTCCTGTATTTGACGATTTCGCCGTTGTCATTCATCTCCTCGCCGTTAGCAATTGTTGTAACCGTATCCGTGCCGCTGCCGCGGGTAGTTACGGACATTTTCAATCCGTTGGCAAAATGAGTGTTTACCGAATACGAAGTGCTGTCAGCCGGATCCCTGGTTACCGTCATCAGGTTGCCCGCCGTATCATAGTACGCATAAGAACTAATTTCACCAGCCGAATCTCTGAGTACCGTTACTGCGTTAACTTCCTTATTATCAACAAAACCGGTTATTGCGGTAGTTTGGCTGCCATGTGCGGTAAACATGCCTTCGATGTCATTGATAATAATACGCCCGTCGCCGTAAGTGCCGATTCTCTCCCCCGAACCGTCAAATATCTTCCCGCCATAACATGTCCCCATAACTTCGCCGTTACTTCCATGAATGGTGCTGAGAACGCTCCCTGAATAGGCAAGTATCTCGCCATTTAATTCGATCGTACCCTGCACAAACCCGCTATCGGCAACGATCATACCGTCCCACTTGCCGAGGAACTCGTTTTCCGAAATTGTGTGTTTTGCGCCGTCTGAAGTCAGGTAAGTTATATTATCATCATTGAGGCCAGTAACAATTACCTGCTCATCATCAAGCGTGACTGCCGCCGAACGACGGTCTACGACCTGGCTTAAGTCTTCCTTGTTACCGAACGATATTTCAAGCCCGTACTTGTTCTGTACATATTCCGTACTTGCGGTTCGTGTATCAATGCTCTCCTGGGTTATTGTTCCCGTGAGTATGCCCGACAGCAGTATTTCAGGAACAAGCCCGACCGCCTGTGGTGTCCCCGCGCCGGGTGTAGTCACATTAACACCCAGCAAATTCAAAAAGCCGCCGATGGCAGCATCCATCTTATCTACGGCAGGCGCCCATACAGCGACATTGTTTCGCACATTGTTGATAATAGTGTTTGCCAACTGTACCGAAATATTCGTAACCTGTTTAAGCGAAAGCCCCAAAGTAGCCGCCATTTCTGCTTTTTTCGTGGCATCAGCGGCTATAAACGTATTTAGTTGCTCTTGCGTAGCCTTGACAACTTCTTCCGTATTTATCCTGGGCGTAACAACAGCAGGGGCAGGGGTAGGAGCTGCAGGATGATTAGGATCCTGAATGGCAGTATATGAAGGGTTAGCGGCAGGTGCAGGCGTAGCAGCGGGCGCAGCAGGAGTTGCTGCGGGCTGCGGTTGATTCTGAGTACCGCCAGCAGCCGTAATCTTTTGTATCAATGATTGAACCCCTGTGGGGGCGCTTGTGGTCTGACCGGACTTTATGGCTGCAATGGCAGCCTGGCCTTGAGAACTTGCAAGCGCCCACATTGCCCCAACCTTGGCCGCAGGGGTGGCGGGCTGGGCTTGGGCGGCTTTGGCAGCGGCAAGGATAGCTTGTATATTTAAAGCGCTGCCTTTGAATTCCTGTAATTGGTTTGTATTTAATTTAGCGGCAGCCTCGCCCGTAATTTTCTTTTGCGATAAAATCTTTCCCGTCCAGAGAACAGCGAATTCCTGCTGTGATACGGAATAATTCTTCTTGTCGGAATCAGTATATGACACTATCCCGTTTTGCACACTGTTAACAACGACAAAATGACTCTGCCCCTGGCCCAAATCCAGGTGCGCCACCGCCGACTTGCCGGCGGATACGGCAGCAGACAGGCCGCTAATATCCGTATCGTAACCCGTCATGCGTATGCCGTAAAGCTCCGCCGTTTTCAGCATGGAATACATGCTAAGCTGCATGTCTTCGGCAGGGCCGCCAATATCAAATGTGCCGGTCATTATATCCAGCAATATCGCGGTAGCCGCAACTTCTTCCTTATTGAAAAATATACTGCCTAATTCAAATACATTGGAAATAGCTTCGATGGCGCAGTTAAATATCTTATCCTTGTTATCCGACAGGTAGCTTACAATTTTTTGAACGGCCTGTAGCGGTATGTTAAGAAAAGAAGCATTTTTGTCAAGCCACGACCTGACATATTCGACAACGTTATCCGGACTTGCCCCATCCATTTGGGCGGCGTTCGCTTTCTTTACGTCAAAATCCCCCCCGGATTCCGCAACTTTGGCCCCGTCAATATTTGACTGCGCGGCAGCTGCGCGGCCGCGATTCGCGTTGAATACCTTCTCAAGGTCAATGCTCTCTATCGTACCGGAAGCGATAATGCTGTCATCGGTATCTACAACCGACACAACCACTTTCTCTGGATTTTGCGCGCTTTTACGAAATACAGCCGTCAACCCGCTTCTTAAATCCACTATTTTCGCAAGCTCTTTATGCGTATCGAGGAAGTATACTTGCTGTTTTTCGTTATCTGTAACCTGGGTAAACCCGCCACTCTGGGCCATGCCCGGGGTCATCATTCCCTTGTAACTGACGGCTATATTGTCAAGCTGGCTTTTCTTCTTTTGACGCATATTATCAAGAAGATCCGAATAGCCGCTGGCCCACACAAGTTCGAAGGAAAGAAATGCCATCGCCGTGATAAGCGCGGTAATTCGCATGGCATTGTCCGCCAATCGCCTTAAGATTTTTTTCATAGTGTCACCTCGGAAATAAAAAAACCCGGGTTTTCGTGAAAACCGGGTTTTCGTAAAATATATAAAGGTAAAAATAAGTATTCGATTCCGCTGCGCGGGCGGGCAACCATAAAAATAGCAAGGATGAGAATTGTTACGTTAAAAAAACCGCCGCTGAAACGATTTATCCATGTCTTGGACTTGATAATGTCGCGCTTGTCCGGCATCCATAATGACTGCCATATATTACCTGCGCACATCCCTTTTAAAAGACGGTTCAAAACGACCGACTTATCTGCGCCAACCAGTGAAAAATCAGCTGACGTGTTTGCGTGCGCCGGAGACTGATTGTCCTTTTCCTCAGTTTTAGTTGCCCTGGAACAAGACTCCTGCTTACCATAAAGCGCCTTCACAACTTTTAAAGGGGCTATCTGGAAATAAAACATGTAAAACAGTATAGACTGGCTCTTCATTATACCTGAAAGCAGTTCATAATCCTTCAGCTCCACCGCACAGCGCGGAAGCAGAAAATTAGCCAGCATTGAAAATAACATGATAATTACTATATTTTTCTTCATGACACTTTATCAAGAACTGCGAAATGTTTCACCGCATCAAGCAATTTTGAAAAATTTACCGGCTTCTGCACATAACCATCAGCGCCAAGTGAAAAAGCCCGTTCCGATTCATCAGTAGAAGATACAACGACCACGGGTATGGCAAACGTTTCAGGATCTTTCCTTATGCTTCGCAACATCTCAAGCCCGGAACAGTCCGGCATAATTATATCAAGCGTTACAACGTCGGGCTTCAACTCCTTCAGTTTTGCCATTCCCTCGCTTATCGTCATGGCAGTGGCGGTATGATGCCCTGCCTTTTGAAGCCTCTCGCTCATCAAGCTTGCGATCCACTCTTCATCTTCGACGATAAGAATTGTCGCCATTTCGTTCACCTGCCTTCCCCTATAACCGTTACTTTTACTACGTAGTAATTGTAAGCTAAGGAATTGGTTTATAATAAAAGTGAAATTTTTGTGAAAGTTACTTCATGCGCTCCAGGGCGCGCAAAGGTTCTTCCTTGTCCGGCTTGTAGGAAAGAGACTTTCTGAAATACTCCCTGGCCTTATCCATCTGCCCCTGGGTATAATGGCTCATACCCCGTTCATAATACTGCTGGGCAAGGCTGCGCGCCAGCTTATCCAGCTCCACTTTTACGGAAGGGTTCTCGGGATTGTACTGCAGAGATTTCCGATATTCTGAAAAAGCGCTCTCGAAACGATTCTGCTGATAAAAATTAAAGCCCAGCTTGTAATGCTTTTCGGCGAGGGCCGCCTTGATTGTATCAACGTATCTCCTGGATTCATCGCGGTATTGCTTAAATTCATATCTCGAGGCTATATCCTCGGTTTTGTTAAACCATTCAAGCGCCAGAACGTAATCCCCATTTTCAAAATGTTTAAGCGCACGGTTATAGGCGGTCTCAACTTCATTTCTCATGCGGTCCTGTTCACGTGCAAGACGGTCGGAACGCGTTTTTTCTTCGCCTTCCTGTATTTTTTCCTTGCACCGCGCTATAAAATCCTCGGCGTCTATACGGTGCGGCGCGGCAATGACGACCGCCTCGAAATAGCGTATGGCATCATCATACCTGCCGTTCTTAAAAAGCTCCGTTCCCATGGTGTACATTTCATTAACCTGGGTAGCGGTTATGCTTGCAATCTGGTTATCAATATCTGAAATATACTTCAGCGTCGCCTCATGCTTTGGGTCAGTAACAAGTATTTCCTGAAACCTTTCCTTGGACTTTATATATTCGCCCCTGTTATAAAACCCAACGGCAATTTTCCATAACCGCTCCAGCATTTCGCGGTTTTCTTCCCTGACTTTCTCCAATTGTATTTCATTCATGACATTCTTAACTTTCTCTATCCCGTTCTTCGCCAGAACGTCTTCATCGTCCATGTTTAGAATCAGCGTGTAATACTTACTGGCAACCAGCAAATCATTCCTGCTGAAAGCCAATTCCGCACGCGTATGGTAAAGTTCTATTTCTTTGCGATAACCGCTATCCTGCGCAAGCTGGCCGATTTTATCCTTCAATTCGAGAGCAGGCATGTACTCCGGATAAAGGGACAGTATCTGATCAAGTTTAAAACGCGACTTGACGTAATTCTTACGGTTAAAAAGGTCCCTGGCCTGGGAAAAATGCTTTTTAAGATGGTAATCCGCGGCTATCCTTGGATCTGCCAGCGCTCCCAATGCCAACTGAATGCCTGCGGACTGCATTGGCCCGGCTTCCTTCAAAGGAGCTATGGCATAATTAAATGACAGATCGCCAATATCTATGCCCATGCCTACCCTGAGGCCTGCGCCCGAATCCGCATTTATATCCTGCCATCCGGCGTAAAGTTTCACCGTCCTGGCCGGGGACATTCTAAGGCCGCACGATAATGAAGATTGCCCCTCCGAAGGAAAATTACCATCGGCCGATAGAATAAGCTGCTCAAATTCAGGACTGGAATAAGAGATCCCCGCGCCCAACGATTGCAACGACGGCACGGCTCCAAAATTCCTGGCTACTACACCAATGTTTAAATTCCTTATGAACGGCACGAAATATATCGCGCCGGCATCCATGCCCGGAGATTCTTCGGAATAATCCGCAAGTTTTTTGTTTATAAATTTCGCATTTATTCCTACAAGCCCGATTTTCAAGTCGAGAGGCGATTTAATTATTACCGGGATGGAGTAGCTTAACATTGCCGCCGTTTCGTTAGATGATTCCAGGTTATACGCATTGCCGGCGTCATCAAAACCGGCAGCGTTTCTTCCATAGGAAAGCATGGACATGGAAACGCCCAAGGCGCCTGTTTGAAGAGGTATATCCATGCCCGCAAACATATACTTAACCTCGTCCGGCCAGAAAGCATAGTTTAATGACAACCGGTTATTATAAATAGTCGACAGGGATGCCGGATTGCCGACAGCTGATGATTCGGCACCCGTTAATGCAACGCTGCATCCGCCCATGGCGGTCGCCTGCGGCGAAGGATTAACCAGTAAAAGTTCGACAGGTGAATGTATGGCGACGGACGTTGAAAAGGCAGGTGAAGCAAAGAAAATAAAACAGAACATTATTGCAATCGAGGAAGAAATAGCCCGCACAGGGACCTCCTTAATACAAAAAAAGAACATTCGCCAAAACGGCAAATGCACAAATTAAGGCACGCTTAGTATAATAGCAAAGCAACTGTTTGTCAAGCTTTGAACCAAAATTTTCAATAATTTCACATTTTTTTCAACCCTGCAACTCACGCTGGCCGCATTATATCAACAGGAGAATAAAATAAACGAAACGAAAGGAAGTGATTCCAATGTCTTTCCAGGAATTCATACGATTGGAAGCGAAGGCATTCGGCATCCTTCAAAGCATCGGCCCGCAAATTGTATGGAAAGCGATTGAATGCGGAGCCGCAGAAAAAATGAGGTTATATGCTGAAAGCCGTGGCTACAACGTTACGGTTGACCAGATGGTCAAAATTGCGTTAAAGGAGCTTTGCATATCCATGGATGATAACGGAACACTCCATTGAAATGCACTGACAGGCATATGTGTTTCACAAAACTTTCACAAATTTTTAATGACTTTTACTTATTTTTGCCTTATAATACTAATGAAGCGCGAGAAAAATTATGAAAAAAACAATTCCCGTAATTATTACCACGCTGGCCTTCCTCAATAACACCGCTTTCGGTTTTATGGAAGCGTTGGAACCCCCCCGTGTTAATTTCGGCCCGCAAGATCAATTGAGGCCGGTAGAACAACAGGATTTCGGCAAGCCCAATTACATGGTGGACATCCTCCCCAACCGCCCCATAGCGGCAAGGGACAAGTACGGCAACCGCCTTTACTTCACGCCCGGCGGCGGGCTTACGGTAAAAGTGAACGTTGACGGCTCGCAGGAATTCTCCCTGTCAGGCAAGACCATTAAGAAAGACGTTGACGGTAACGTTATAGAAATATCGGAAAGAGAAAAAGGCACAAACAGGGTGATAGTTAAGACAGCCGCCGGTGAAAAAATCGGCCACCAGGAACTGGGGATGGGCGGCAAAGTCATGAATGAATACGATTATGAAGGCAACAAAGTAAAAAGTTATAAATATGACAAGTACGGCAAGAACGTGGAACATGTGCTTGACGAACTTACAATGACCAAAACTATTTTTAACGCAACAGGCCAGGCCCTTTACGACGAAGATTTCGAAGGCAACAAGATAGCGCAGTATACTTACGACAACCAGGGCAGAATGGAATATAAAGAAGACGTATATGGAAATAAAAGTTATTTCAACAAAAACGGCAACCTTAGCCACACTGAAAATTACAAGGGAGACAAAATAACCGAATATAGCTACAAAAAAGATGCCAGTGGCAATACTATACTTGAAAAATCGGTAGATATATCAAACATGGGACCGACGTACGGCGACATTACATATTATAAAAACGGCAAACCTGTATATACCACGTCAAGTGAAGGCGGGGTTGTAAAGGATTATTGCTATGACGGAGTAAAACTGGCGTATACCTTTGACAGGAGAACAAACGAGACGACATATTATGACATAAATTCCAAACCGCTTTATACTGTATTCAATGAGTACAAAATTAAAGAGTGGATATATTACACCGGCAGGCTGATGGGATTCTACAATGAGCATGATAATACAGTGCAAATTTACCAGTACCAACGCGATGACATAAAGATACAACTAAGTGATTCCACCAAACCTACAGGTGAAATGATTAAGGAATGGTATAAACAATACTTTAATGATTTAAAAACAATAAGATAAATTTCACAATTATTACATTTTTTTTCCATACATATTTCATAAGCGACAGTTATTACAATAGCAAGACATCGGACGAAATGAGAAATATAACTAACAAGGAGGTAAATCCAATGTTTACCAAACAAACGCTTCAACGGATCGCAGCATGGCTTGTATCAACCCTCTTACTTTTTGTTGCGCCTGCCGGCTTGTTTGCCGCCGCTGATCCTTTCAGCGCATTAAGCAGCAGGATCAGCACCGTATTCAACTACAAATCAGGGATGCTGGCTTCCGTTAAAGATGCTAACGGCAACCTGCAAATTTTCGACCGCGGCAAATACCGCGGCACCGTGGATGCTGACGGCACATGGCTTAACATAATGGTAAATCATAACGATGACGTCGCAGCCTCGGGTGGCCTTGAGAAATATCTTAATAAATGGGGCATAAGCGATTCACAGCTACAGGGTTCCCTGGGCGTGAAAATGTCCGATTCCGGCAAGGCAAGCATAGAGAAAGAGGCTACCAAAGCCGCATGGATTAACACCGCCATAGTGCATATTTCAAAGGCGAATAATTCCATATCGGTAAATTTCTCACAAGGCGGCGCCGGTGTAACATTGGTAGAGAATGGAAAAAACGTTAAGACTTATGCTCACGATGGCGCTGTCGTGGAAGAATACAACTACGGCAGAGATGGCTTGCTGGAATATACAGATACAAAACAGCTTAAAATGATAACAAAAGAACAGTACGACAAGCTGTCCAGTGAAAATAAGAGCGGCTGGAATAAAGACGATAGCGGCGCGGATGTCTATTACCAGGATCAAAAAGCCAGGGTGATTTATTATAGTCAGGGACAGCTGATCGGTAAAGCTAAATCTTCGGTACTCCTTGACTCAAGCGGCAAAGTAGTCGGCGACGACACAAGTTTTAACTACCGGAATGACGGATCACTCCAAAGCACATACGACTATGCAACAAAGGAAACATCTCATTACCAGGCAGGAAAACTGGGTTTCGTTACCAATGACCTGGGAATAAAGGTTTCGGCAAGAAATTATCACCTTAACGGCACGATAAATGCCATGGAAGTCTTTGCTGCTGAAGGCGGCTGGTCTACAACCGTTTTTGACACCAGGGGCAGAGCGGTAGTGTCAGGAAGCGGCAAGCTTGGAACCGGGACGAATGACCTGAACGCCGATACCATGCGCAAGGAATACACCAAAATAATAAATAATCCAAGCTATACCAAACCTGCATGGCTACAGTCCATACAGCTTTATGCGAATCAGATTAAAGATATGAACAATGAGACGCTAAAGCTTGTCATGGGGTGGAATACAGGCGATGAAGATGTAAAATATTTTAAAAGCTTTGCCCTTCAAAGAAGCATAGGCAACGGACCGGTATTAACGCTTACTTATGCAGACACGCAGAATGGCAGTGTTTCCAATCAGCTTGGCATAACCGGCTCCGGCAATAAGTTTGTGGTTGACGTGATGCTATATGCTTACGGCGCGCAGGCAGGAAAAGTCAACTGTGCCAGCCTTGACCCATCCGCTCAACTGGAAGGCGAAATAGCGAATAAATTAGTGGAAAAAGCATTTGACGTATCGGCGATTAATGCAGAATTGGAGAACAAAGTATCAGAAACGAGTTCTGCTGAAGAGTGGATTGCCGCGCTTGACGAGCTTTCAAGCAAGATTGATACGCTTAGCCTTGCGAAACTTGAAAATCTTTTCATAAACAAGGAGTCGGCGGATATCTCCATAACCTACGAGCAGGGTTCTGCGGCAACCGTGGCTTCAGATGATAAAGCGGCGGCTGCCTTATCGTCAGTACGTACTGAATTAAAAGCCAGGGTTAGCTCTCTAAGGACTATATTATCCAAGTACGTCGGAACCGGCAACACGCTACCCTCGGACATCAATGATCAGCTAAGCGCTGTTGGCACAAAGATCTCGATAGTTCAGGGATACAACTGCGTAAGCGCGGATCCGATAGTGATTGGCACATTCTCAGGCCTCGAACAAATTGACGGACGCACCTATGCCAAACTGAGCGTTGACACCATTGATATTTTAGACGGCAAGGGAATGCAGGATATGGACGGCGTTATGTTCGTGGACGTTACGGACGCGCCCGAGATTGCAGCTTCGCTTGCAACTACCGGAATTGGCGAGTCTGTAATGTTCATGGGAGACATATCGTCCGACGTTAGCGGATCGAAATCCATAAAGGTTAACGTCTCTTATGGCGGTGGCTTCATATCGGGCGAGAAGGCTGTGGCAGACGCAAAAGAAGGCCTCCAGGACATGGAGTTCTACAAGAAAAACTTCTCGGAGATGAGCGACCTCATAAAGAATGACATATTAAACCAGATGAGCATAGACCAGTGGAATGCTCTCGAAGCCAACGAACGTTACGAAATTATTCAGCAAACGCTAGGATTGTAATGTTTGCTCTAAAAGTATTTAAAGAAAAAACAGGCCGTTTATACGGCCTGTTTTTTTCTTTGTAGTTCGCGTTGCAACTAAAAGGATATTCTGTTATAATTGTGAACAAGCGGACAGTTAATATATAAATAGAGGTGTGTTCATGAATGCACAGCAGAGAAAAAAATTAGCCGCAGCGGCAGTGGCCTTAATAATTCTAATCATCGGAAGCGTGGCCGTGATACGCTTTACAGGAGACAAATCGAAGTCAGGATATATACCGGGCAAAGTTAAAACAATGCCTTTAATGCTACAGGTTAAAGGCACGCTTAGCATGGAAGATGGCTTGCTGGTGCTGACGTCAAGCAACAAGGGTTACAAGCACGTGCTTACCGGTGAAAAGGCCGGCGAGCTCAAGAATAGCATGGGCAGGACATTAGTTGTATTCGGGAAAATAATGAACGCATCACCTTCGGAAATTAATAAATCCCCCGTAAAATGTAATATCGAGGTAACAAAATACGGAACAAAATCCTCTTTTGGCGATCCTGTAACCGGCGACAAGCTTGACTTGCTTGCAAAGAAGATGGAAAAAAAGAGACGGTTGCAGGAGGAAGTGCTGACAAAACTTCAAAAGAAACGTTTATATGAGGTAATCAGCGGGCAGGTGATTAAAGAAAACAGGGAGATACTTCCCGGCGAAAAGCTGGATTATTATATAATCGAAACCGAAGACAAAGACAAATATGCCCTTATAGGATTTCATTCAATACTTAAGAAAAATACAGGAAAAAATCTTGTAATACTCGGTGAAGAGGGACTGCCGGTAAGCAATTATCCGGTTATGGTTGATGAAGTGAACTTCTACGTTTCGGAAGTATATGACGATAAGTTAAAACAGTTAAAATAAGCTGATATTTTTGTAAAAAAACAGGGTATGTTGAAAAAAATCAACATACCCTGTTTTTTATTTTAGGCCAGAAGTTCATCGTGTTTGTCTATTTCTCTTTGTTTGGGACGGCCGAGAAGTTTTCTTGTTTTGAGGCGCAGGGTGTCCATGTAGCCGAAAACGGCGGGGATGATTACAAGCGTCAGTATTGTTGAGCTTATAAGGCCGCCGATGATGGTTACTCCCATGCTCTTACGGAATTTCCCCACCTCGCTTAACCCCAGCGCCAGGGGAAGCATACCTGCTATAAGGGCAAAGGTAGTCATCAGGATAGGGCGCAGGCGCGTAACGCCGGCCTTTATAAGCGCCTCGTCGCGGGCAAGGCCGCGTTTAATCAGTTTTTGCGTGTAATCAACAAGCAAAATAGAGTTTTTGGTAACAAGGCCGAGCAGCATTATGAAACCAATCATGGTAAACATATTTATGGAGTTCCCGGTAAGATACAGGGCTACAAGCCCACCGATTATGGCAAGAGGCAGCGCGATCATGATAGTAAGCGGTATTATTACGGATTCGTAAAGGCTTGCAAGCACAAGATATATGAATATCACCGAAAGCGCGGCTGCAATTAACATGTTTTTGAACAGGTCTGCAAAATCCTCCGATGAACCTATGAATTCATAACTTACACCATTCGGCATCTTTTCGGCCAGCATTACGTTGCGCGCGGCGGCGGTTATGTTTCCTATTGCCCCGTTCTTGTCCAGATTCCCGCTGACCATGACATAGCGCGAACGGTTACGGCGGTGTATCTTGGACGGGCCGGTTGTCGGCACGGGGTCGGCAATGTTCTTTAGCTTGACCAGTTGCATGTTAACGTTCGGAACGTAAAGCATGTCGAAACGTTTGCTCAAGTCGCGCTGATCGTCGCGCAGTTTTACGCGAATGTCGTACTCAAGGCCGTTCTCGCGGTATTTGGCAGGTATGACGCCTTCCACCATGCCTCTAAGCTCCATGCCGGCGCTGACAGACTGCACACCCAGCTTTTCCATCTTGAGCGGAATCATCTTCACCTGGTATTCGGGCTTGCCCGTCCTGTAGTTGGATGCAACGTCCACAAGCCCCGGGATCGCCTTGAATTTTTCCTTTATGCGGTCAGCGATAACGGCGAGTTCTTCGATATTTTCACCGGTAATTATCATTGAAAACGGGGCTTCACTGCTGCCGCCCATGCTTAAATCGTTCACCGCAGGGTGCAGCGTGTCCTGGTAGGGTTCAAGCAGTTTCCGGCAAAACACTTTCATCTCCGCCGTAGAACGGTTTCTTTGTTCCGCCGGAACCATTTTAACGAACAACGACGCTATATTGCTTTCACCGTTGGAATTGCCTATTGTAGTGGCGATAAGCTCGACGTCTTTTTCCTGCCTGAGGCGATCGTCAATAAGCGTAACATGTTTATTCATCTCGGATAACGATATTTCAGGGCCGGCTTCCATGTCAATCATGAATTCGCCGAATTCATTGGTGGGCATGAAAGTTTTAGGTATGCCTTTCACCAGCGCAAGGCTGCCGACGAAAATAACCACCGACATCGCCAGCACGGCCAGCTTGTGGCGCAAAGCGAAACCAATGACTTTTTCGTAAAATGCTTCCAGTTTATCGTAACCGTAACCAAACCAGACCGCGGGCGCGTGCAGGATTTCCCCAAACCAACTGCGCTTGCCGTCGCCATGGGCGCTGGTAATCATGTATGCGGACAACATGGGAGCCGTGGTAAGCGCGTCAAAGAGCGATATGGCCATCGCAAATACGACGGTAAATCCGAATTGCTTGAAAAACTGCCCTACTATGCCGCGAAGGAAGGCCACCGGCAGGAACACGGCGATCACCGTAAGAGTGGTGGCTATAACCGCAAGCATAACCTCGTTTGTGCCTGTCTCGGCCGCTTTGATGGGCGGTTCACCGCTTTCTATATGGCGGAATATATTTTCGCGCACAACTATGGCATCGTCAATTAGAAGCCCGACGGCCAGCGACAAAGCCATAAGCGTAAGCATATTGATACTGAAATTTGCAAGCCCCATAAAGATAAAGGCGCCGATAAGGCTGTTGGGAAGCGCAACTACCGTAATAAGTGTTGAGCGTATATTTCCAAGGAAAAGATAAACAACGAGTATGGCCAGCAGTATGCCTTCAAAAATCGTCACCTTAACGTCTTCTATGTTCATGCGTATGGGGCGCGCGCCGTCCTGAACTATGGTAAGGCGCGGAGAACCCTTCATGCTTTCCATGGTAGCATTGAGCTTGATAACGCGTTTTTTAAGGGCATCGGCCACGTCAACCGTGTTGGAACCGGATTGTTTGAAAACGTTTACCGCAAGCCCTGCCTTGCCGTTCAGGTAACCTATTGTCTTGACTTCCTGGGCAGTATCCGATACCGTGCCAAGCCTGTTGACGGTTACCGGCACGTCGCTACCCATGAAGCTTACAACCACGTCCCGTATCTGCTTTACCGCGCGAAACTCGCCTATGCTTCTAAATGAGAGTTCCGTTGCGCCCTGCGAGATTTTACCTATAGGTATGTTCTGGCTGTTGGAAGCTATACGGCCGGCCACCATGGTAACGTTTGTTTCGTATTCTTTTAATTTATTAAGGTCAAGATTAACCTGTATCTCGCGCCGTGTTCCGCCGATGATTTCAACGCTGCTGACGTTGGACACCTGTTCCAGGCCGTTCTTGATAACAGTATCGGCGAGATCGTACAATTCCACGGGCGCAAGGCTGGCGGTAAGGCTCATGGTAAACACAGGCCTGTCGGACGGGTCAAAACGTTTTATAACAGGCTCGTATATATCATCGGGCAGCTTATTGCGCACCTGCGCCACTTTGTCTTTAACCTGCTGTTCCGCGTAACGCGAATCGGTCTCAAGCGTGAACTCGCCGAAAACCATTGATACGCCGTCATGGCTTATGGACGTAACGTTTTTCAGCCCCGAGATGGAGCTTATCTGCTCTTCCAGCACCTTTGAAACGAGGGTTTCCATTTCCCTGGGGCCGGCGCCGGGGTAAACCGTATTAACCATCACGTAAGGGAAATTAACGTCGGGGAACATATCCACGCTCATGCGGTTCATGAATATAAATCCCACCACCAGCATTATTACCACTATCGCCGAAATAAATGTAGGCCGTTTAATCGAAAGGCGCGCTATGTTCATTTTATTGTATTTCCTTAGTACTATATAGTTCGGATTGTGCCGCAAGCGTTAACTGTTCCATCATCAGGCGGTAGACGTTTATCGTTGCGTCATCGAGATCGTTTTCGGCAGTCAGGAGAAGGAACGTAGTCGTGCGGCCGCGCTCAAGCTTTTTTTGTTCGTTGTTTACGCGGTCATTCTGGATGTCGCGTATCTGAACAGCCAGCGCCATCCTCATTTTTACGTTACGCCAGGTGTTTACCATGTCCTGCCAATCGTTTGCCGCAGAAATCCTTGTTTTTTCAAGTGTCTCTTTCGCCGCTTCCACGTCGGCATCATAGCCCTTGCGCACCGAGGCTATAAGCGAGCGCCCCAGCGGCATACTGAATAAAACGCCGGCGCCGTATGCCGGCTTATCGGCGACTCCGGCCTGGCTGAGGGCGCGGCCGTAGTCAATGTCAAGCCCGTGCAAAGACACCGTCCCGTAAACGCTTACTTCCGGCCCTGTGCGATGCACCGCTTCTTTAAGCGCATACTGTGCGCTTTCATGGCCGGCCATGGCGGCAAGCACATCCGCGCGTTCGCCGGTGCGCTTAAGGTCGCCAGATGCGTAGGCAGCGGACATATCCGACAATTTCATGATATTTCCCGCCACTGTATCGCCGGTTTTTCCCATCAGCTCGCTGAAAGCGCGTTGCGCCTTTATCTCGTCTTCAACCGCAAGCTGGTAATTGAGCTGTCTTAGCTTATGGGCGGCCTCCGCCTGCAAAAGATCCGTTTTATCCGCAAGGTCGAGCGCCACCCTTTTTTTGTTCCAGTTTAGAAGCTTTTCGGCGCGTTCCAGCGATAACTTGCGGAATAACACAACTTCCCGCGCAAGCGAAAGCGCCCAGTAGGCCGAGCGCGCCTTAATTATTATCTGCTGGCGCTTGAAGACCTGCATGTAAGCGCCCTGCCTGGCGGCCAGCCTTGTTTTACCAATACCCGACACGGTAAGGCCGCCCTTGCGGTCTTTTATAAGCGATTGCTCCAGGCGCACCGATGGCCGCACGTCGTAAGCGGTAAACTGCGATAGTGATTGATCCGGTGTAAGTTGTAAGGGCGAATACAAATCAAGCGCGGTTATGGCCTGCGCGTATCCGACTGACAGTGAAACACCGCCAGCCCATTTTTTATTAAACGCGGCATTCAATGAAAACACATCCATTTCTTTTGCCGAGAGCGTGGACCCGTAGGTCGGGCCGCTTTTATCTTTCATGTATTGGCCGCCGGCCGATATATAAGGCTCATACACCATTTCCGCCTCGCGCGGTTTCAGGAGCAGCGAATCAAGCGTCATGTCAATCGCCCTGATCTCCTGGTTATTGGCTTCAACCTGCGCAAGGTAATCATCGGCCTTGAGATATTCATTAACGGCAAACACCGGCTTTATTGCAAAAACAGCCAGGGATAGAAAAGTGAAAAGATAAGAGGTGAACCTTAAAAAAAATGATTGGAAACTGGAATTATTCATATTTTGTTCCTTCACACGTTAACTTCCCCCCTCACCTTAATCCTCTCCCCGTCGGGGAGAGGAGAGCAAACCGCCAGCCTTTGTATCCTCTCCCCGTCGGGGAGAGGGCAGGGTGAGGGGGATTATATTTCTTAATTCGGTAATTTTTGCTGCGGCGTGCGAATGGTAGGATGTATCCTTGCTTTCATAGATATCAATCCACAGTTGCAGCGACTGCGCAAGTTTACCGTCTTTCTGATAGATATTTGCAAGAATTGATTTTACAATCGTCGGGCATTCGGGCAGGCGCACCGCCTTTTCCAAAACTTCCGTCATTTTAAGAAACTCGCCGCTTTTGCGGTACAAAATAGCGCTCAGGTACAGGTTAATGCGCCAGTAAGGCTCGTTAACATCGTTGCCGAAATTTGCATGATAGGCATCAAGTTCGGAAATACCTTTTTTCAGGAGTTCCACTGCCTCATCGGTGCGCTCCAGGTTCCACGCAAGCGCGCCGGCGCCGTATAAATAAACGTAATTAAAAAACGGGTCAAGCGAAACTATACGCAGGCAATGGCTGAGAAGCCGCTTATGTCTGGACGGATCCTTGCTGTCATCAATGTGGCGATGGCCGTGATGTTGACAATCATGCCCGTCACATTGCTCCTCATCTTCATGTTCATCCCGCCAGAGCCGCAACCCGAATAAAAATTTCGTAGCGTCCCATGACGTTTCAATTTCTTCTTCCATTCCCACGGGTTTATCCGTCTGCCCGTAGTATTGAAGAAGCTGTATCCATGCAATGTCGGCAAACAGCCGGCGCGTGCCGGTTACAATGCCTGCAAGGTCAAAAACGGCATATTCGCTTATCGGAGAAACTCCGGCCGGCGGGAAGGGATTTGAAAATCGTTTTGACACGACAAAAATATTAAACGATATTGCAAGTGAAAATGCTAAAACGACATACAACCAGGACAGACGGTGATTCATATCAAAACTCTTTGTTACTGAACAACCACAGCGAAAGCGTCATGCATGCAACGCTGTATAGCATACCATATATGATAGCCGCCGGTATCCAGCCCCCTGTAATACCCGGGACATCCCAGAAATCGCGCAGGTTGAAATATTGCAGGTTTGGAATCGTATAATACGCAATTTTAGCTACAATTTTTGGAACAAGATATGTAACCTTGTTACCCAGGTAGCGGATTTCTTCGCTGAAATGCCCCAGCACCCAGAAAAATACGGTAAAGCTGATGGAAGATATGGCCGACGACGAAAAGAGCGAGAAAAACAAGGCTACGGACCCGATTATGGTTATTTTCTCCGCCGAAAGCAAAAGCGCCAGCGGGTATCGCAGATTAAACTCAAAACCATTGAATACAAGCAGGCCCGCGTGCAGGAGCGCCATCAAAAACATGCCGCTGTACACCGCCGCAAGCAGCCCGGCGTAACGGCCGATAAGGTAATGCGCGCGAGAAACAGGCCGCGTCAGCACAAGGTAAATAGTCTTTGACTGCATTTCCTCAAGCGCAAGGTTTACGGCCGCAAAACATACCGTAACAAGCGCGAAGAATTCTATCGCCGCAAGCCCGAAATCAAGCAATACCCTGATCTGCTGCTCCCCGCCCAGAGCGACAAGAAGAAGCGAGGCGGCAATTATGATAATGCCGAAAAAGACAAGCACGTAAAATATCTTATTGCGTATATTCTCGACAAGCGTATAACGCGCAATGGATAATATGTTTTTCATGGCTAAAGCTTCATGCGGTCGGTTTCGGCGGAGTCAGCCACTTCCGAAATGAATATGCTTTCCAGTGAGCCTTCCGCCGACGTCCACTGGCTTTGCTCCAGCGTCCGCACCATGTTGCCCTTAACGAGTATGCCTACACGGTCGCATATTTTCTCAACTTCCGAGATAAGGTGGGAAGACAAGAATATCGTCTTGCCCCGGGATTTAAGCTTTAAGAGAAGCGTCCTCATCTCCTGCATTGCAAGAGGGTCAAGCCCGCTGACGGGTTCGTCGTAAATAAGCAGTTCCGGATCGTGCAGAAGGCTTTGCGCTATGCCTATTCTCTGCAACATGCCTTTTGAAAATTCGGCAAGCTGCTTATCGCGCTTTTGCGACAATCCCACCATGTCAATTATATGCTCAACGCGCTCCGCCACGTTATCAAGCCCCGAAAGCCTGGCATAAAGAGAGAGTATCTCCTTTGCCGTCAGGTAACGATAGAAATACGGGACTTCCGGCAGGTAACCTATCTTGCGAAGCGCCTGCGTGCTGCCGGCCCGCTCGCCGAAAACGGTAACGGAGCCGGATGTCGGCCTTAGCAACCCGAGGGTAAGCTTGATAGTCGTTGTTTTCCCCGAACCGTTAAGGCCGAGAAGCCCGAATATTTCACCTTTGTCAACCGATAAATTCAGCCCCTCAACGCCGCGCGTAAGCGCCGTGCGGGTAAGATGCTTTTTACGGTAAACCTTGGTAAGATTACTCGTTTCAATGGCTAACATATGAAAATATGTGTCTCTTCAGCGTTTTGAAGTTGTCGCCGTCATTGCGAGCCCTAAGGGCGCGGCAATCTCGCTTTTCATCAGAACGTCGAGATTGCTTCGCTACGCTCGCAATGACCTCAATACGAAAATACTAGAGCGCCACGTATTTTACTTTGGTAACACCCGAAAAATTGCTTATCTGGTGGACTATGTCCTGGGTTGCGGCGGTGTCTATGTTGATTATCGTAACCGCTTCGCCACCCTGCTCGTTACGGCCGACCTGCATACCGGCTATGTTAACGTTATTCTTGCCCAGGAGCGTGGCTACCTGGCCTATTATGCCGGGACGGTCAATATTGGTAAGATACAACATGGAACCGGACGGGACAATGTCAACGGTCAGCGTGTTAAGCCGGACGATGCGGGCATTCTTATGGCCGAACAGGGTGCCGGAAATCACCAGTTGTTCCTTCTCGGTCTTTATGCCGGCTGATATAAGCGCCGTAAAATCCTCGGCCTGCTGATTTTTTGTTTCTTTTATTTTGATCCCGCGCTCTTTTGCAAGCGCCGGCGCGTTTACGAAATTAACTTTTACGTCCAGAATCGTGCTTAAAAGCCCTTTTAAATAGGCTACGGTAAGCGGATTGGTGTTAACAGAGCTTATGCTGCCCGCGTACTCAAGCGCGATTTCGGTCAGCCCGCCGGATATAAGCTGCCCCTGCAAGGTTCCGATTTTTTCCGCAAGCGCGATATAAGGCTCAAGCTGCTTGTAAGTTTCCCAGTCAAGCGTAGGCACGTTTACGGCATTGCGTATAATGCCTTTGGAGAAATACTCCACGACAACTTCGCTAAGTTCCTGGGCGATCTTAACCTGAGCTTCCTCGGTTGAGGCTGCAAGGTGCGGAGTTACGACCGTGTTTGCCGATTCTATAACCGTCCAGTCGACTGGCGGCTCTTTTGCGAACACGTCAATGGCCGCGGCCTTAACGTGGCCGGAATTTATGGCATCGGCAAGCGCCTTCTCGTCTATAATGCCGCCGCGGGCGCAGTTGACTATACGGACGCCCTTCTTCATTTTCTTCAGCGTATCGGCATTAATAAGGTTACGGGTGGAATCGTTTAACGGCGAATGGATGGAAATGTAATCGGATGCCGCATAAACTTCGTCAAGGGATTTAAGCTCTACGCCGGAGGCCTTTGCAAACTCAGTGGAAGTAAACGGATCGTAGGCTATCACATTCATCCCGAAAGCTATCATCCTGTGGGCGACCTCTTTGCCTATACGCCCGAAACCGATAAGACCTAGCGTCTTGCCCTGGAGTTCCGTACCCATGAATTTTTCGCGTTTCCATTCTTTAGTCTTAAGCGATGAGCACGCCATAGGGATGTTGCGCGCCATGGAGAGCATAAGCCCTATGGTATGTTCCGCGGCCGAAATCGTGTTGCCACCCGGCACGTTTGCGACAACTATGCCTTTTTGCGTCGCAGCCGGTATGTCAACATTATCCACGCCTGTTCCGGCGCGCCCGATAAATTTCAATTTCTTCGCGGCGGCTATAATATCTGCGGTTACTTTTACCTCGGAACGGATAAGCAGGCCGTCGTAATCCGCTATAAGCTCCTTGAACTGCTCCGGCGTCGGTTTGGCGTGTATTTCCACCTTGAAATCAGGATTTGAGAGAAGTTTCTCAAGTCCCTCCGTGCTGTTATATGTCATCAATATCTTATTCATGGGAGTATCCTTTCATTAGAGGGTTGATAATTCTACGTAGGGGCGGGTTTGAAACCCGCCCGTACATCCTTTCAGTAGAGGGTTGATAATTATCCGTTGAGCAGGGCTTCCTCGGCGGCGGCGACGGCTTTGCCTTTTTCCAATTTGTATCCGAGCCGCGTCAAAACCATTTCAAGGCACGCGAACCCTACAAGAATGTCCGCCTTGCCTATATAACCCATGTGCGCAAAACGGATTATTTTGCCTTTCAGCGCGCCCTGGCCGCCGGCGATTGACACGCCGTATTCTTCCCTTAGCATTTTCACGATCTTGCCGCCGTCAACCCCTTGCGGCACCTTTGCGCTGGTAACTACTTCGCACGGGTTATCGCCGAACAACTCAAGGCCGATGGCCTTCATGCCCGCGCGCGCCGCTTTTGCGTGAAGCCGGCACTCCTGCCAGATATTCTCAATACCTTTTGCCTTTATCATCTTAACGGCTTCCTGGAGCGCCACGATAAGCGTTACCGGCGGGGTGAAGGGCGTTTCCTTTGTGCCAAGCGATTTCTTCATTTTGCGCCAGTCCCAGTAGAAACGCGGCAGCGTAGCTTCTTCAACAAGCTTCCACGCCTTTGCGCTGACGGACACAAACGCAAGCCCCGGAGCAAGCATAAAGCCTTTCTGCGAACCGGACACGACAACGTCCACCTGCCAGTCGTCAGACCTCAGCTCCTGGCCGGCCAATCCTGAAATAGCGTCCAGCACGAATACCGCATTAGATGCTGCTATAATTTTTCCGATAGCGGCTATGTCATTTACAACACCGGTGGATGTTTCGGTGAAAGTCGTATAGACGGCTTTAATACCCGGGTTGGCTTTCAATGCTTTTTCAATATCCGCCGGGTTTATGGTTTTTCCCCATTCAACATTTATCACCTGCGGTTTTATGCCATAGGCTTCAAGTATTTTCGTCCAGCGCTCGCCGAAATTTCCGCATGTTGCCACAAGCGCGGCATCGCCGGGTTTTAAAAGGTTTACAACCGACGATTCCATGGCGCCGGTGCCTGATGAGGCAACGATGAAAACGTCGTTTTTAGTCTGGAAAACGTATTTAAGGCTTTCAGCCACGTCAGAGAAAATAGCCGCGAATTCGCCCGTGCGATGATGCAGAATGGGCAGCGCTTCTTTTAATGCTACTTCTGGCGGGATTGGGGTGGGTCCGGGGGTGAGCAGGTAGTGTTTTTTCATCGGCATTCTCCTTGATGTGGATTTATTGATTGTTCGTGAAACTTTTCACAATGTTGTATGCTATGGTATAAAATTTATACAGTCTTGTCAACAAGCGGATTTTTTATCGGTGTGTCTTTAGCAGTTTGAGGTCATTGCGAGCGAGAGCGAAGCAATCTAGACGTTCTGATGAAAAGCGAGATTGCCGCGCCCTTCGGGCTCGCAATGACGACGACACTTCAAAACGCTAAAGAGACACCTTTATCGTCGCTATTTTTGTCGTTTCCCCGGGTTTAATTGTAAGCTTATCCTAAGCACATCGTCCATGTGCTTAACGGGCAACATTTTCATTTCTTTAAGAATGTCATTGGGTATGTCGGTAAGATCCTTCTTATTTCCCTCGGGAAAAATTACCGTATTTATTCCTTCCCTGAATGCGGCCAATACCTTTTCCTTCAAACCGCCGATCGCAAGCACCCTGCCGCGCAACGTTATCTCGCCCGTCATTGCGATATCCTTCTTTACGGGGCGGTCGAGTATTACGGAGGCCATGGCTGTGCCTATCGCTATGCCTGCGCTCGGGCCATCCTTGGGCACCGCGCCCTCCGGCACATGCACGTGGAAATCATTTGTGCTGAAAACACTTTCGTTAATCTTAAAACGTTTAGCCGAAGAACGTATATAGGAAAGCGCGGCCTGGGCTGATTCCTTCATAACATCGCCAAGCTTGCCGGTAAGCTGCAACGCACCCTTGCCTTTCATGCGGTTAACTTCTATGGTAAGCGTCTCTCCGCCTACTTCGGTCCATGCAAGCCCGGTTGCGACACCAACCTCGTTGGGCGCAACCTTTTCATGAACGAAACGCGGTATGCCGAGGAATTTTTCCACGTTTTCAGTGGTTATCTTGACCGTTTGCGCCTTTTTTTCCTCATTCATGCCCAGTTCCTTCGCTACCTTGCGGCAAAGATTTGCCATCTCGCGCTCAAGGTTACGAACGCCGGCCTCGTGGGTATAGTCGCGGACTATGGTTTTTATGCCGTCGGCCGAAACTTCAAGCTCATTTTCGGTGAGCCCGTGTTCCTTCATCTGCTTGGGTATAAGGTATTTCTGCGCGATACGGATTTTTTCGTCCGTGGTATAGCCTGAAAAGCGCAATATCTCAAGCCGATCAAGCAGCGAGGGCGGTATGCTGTATAGCGAATTTGCCGTGGTGATGAACATAACCTTTGAAAGATCGAACTCCACGTCGAGGTAATGATCGGAAAAAGTATAATTCTGCTCCGGGTCAAGCACTTCAAGTAAGGCCGCCGAAGGATCCCCGCGCCAGTCGTTTCCCATCTTGTCAATCTCGTCAAGTATGAACACAGGGTTATTCGATTTGGCTTTCCGCATGGACTGAATTATCCTGCCCGGGAGCGCGCCGATGTAGGTGCGCCTGTGGCCGCGAATCTCCGACTCATCACGCACGCCACCCAGCGAAATACGCACGAAAGACCTGCCCAGACTGCGGGCGATGGATTTTGCAATTGACGTTTTTCCAACGCCGGGAGGGCCGACAAAACATAATATCGGGCCTTTTATCTTCTTGACGCGCTTTAGCACGGCCAGGTACTCTATAACCCGTTCCTTGATCTTTTCAAGCCCGTAGTGATCTTCATCAAGCACTTTCTGGGAACGCTGCAAATCAAGGTTGTCTTTGGTGGTAGCCGACCATGGAAGCGCTATAAGCCAGTCAAGGTATGTGCGGATTACGGTAGCTTCCGGCGAGAAGGCCATCATCTTTTCAAGCCGCGCCAATTCCTTTTCCGCCACTTCCTGAACCTCTTTCGGCATCTTCAGCGTTTTAATTTTATTGCGAAGTTCATCCAGTTCCTTTGCGGTGTCATCCTTCTGTTTTAATTCCTTTTGGATGGCCTTCATCTGCTCGGTGAGGTAATACTCTTTCTGTGTCTTCTCTATCTGGCTGCGCACGCGGTTTTGTATCCGGCGCTCGATGTTTAATATCTCTATTTCCGCGTTTAACAGCTGGACAAGTTTTTCCAGCCGCTCTCCGGGATGGCCTATCTCCAGTATCGCCTGCTTGTCCGTTATCTTGATCATCAGGTGAGAAGCGATTGTATCGGCAAGCCGGCCGGCATCGGTTATATTGGAAACCGCAACGTAAATTTCCATCGGCAGGCGGGGATTTAGCTTCACATATTGCTCGAACAAAGACACGGAACGCCGCATCAACGCCTCGATATCGGGCGTTTTCTCGTACGTCTCAGAAAGAAGCTGTAAATCAATTTCCGTATATCCGCGCTCGTTAAGGCGAAAATCCGTCCAGCGGGCGCGCTGCAAGCCCTCGACGAGAACTTTCAACGTTCCGTCCGGCATTTTTAGAAGCTGCAAAACTTCGCATACCGCGCCTATGGCGTATATGTCATCGGGGCTTGGATCTTCCGTCTGGACGTTCTTCTGGGTTGCAAGGAAGACCAACCGCTGAGAAGTCATGGCCTCTTCAAGCGCCTTGATGGATTTTTCCCTTCCGACTGCAAGAGGCAGAACCATTGCAGGGAAAATAACGATGTCCCTGACAGGCAGAAGCGGCAGCTTTGACGGTATAGTCATTGCCGGCGCACTCTTATCCTTACTCTGATTTTTATCCAATTCTGACATTTTTACTCCTAATAACCGTCAGGCCGATTCTCTTCTATGCTTTTCGTGGAATTGAAGCCTCGGCGGTTTTTCCTTTTGCACTACCTGCAAATCCACGATACAGCGGTGCAGATCTTTCTGGTCAGGCAGGTCGTACATCGTATCCAGTAAAAGATCTTCAAGTATTGCGCGCAATCCGCGCGCGCCGGAACCGCGTTTTAACGCTTTAGCCGCTATTTCATCAAGCGCTTCCGGCGTAAACTCAAGCTGCACGCCCTCCAGCGCAAACATTTTCTGGTATTGCTTTACAAGAGCGTTTTTTGGCTGCGTAAGAATACTTACAAGGTCGCGCCTGGTAAGCTGCTCAAGCGTAGTAACCACCGGCAACCGTCCGACAAACTCCGGTATAAGCCCGTAACGGATAAGATCCTCGGGCTGAACCATTGCGAGGATTTCCCCTGCGGCTTTCTCTTTTTTACCCTTGGGTTCCGCGCCGAAACCAACTTTTTTCTCGACAATCCTGGACTCTATTACCTTGTCAATGCCTTCGAATGCGCCGCCACATATGAACAATATGTTGCTTGTATCAACCCGAATGTATTCCTGCTGCGGATGCTTGCGACCGCCCTGCGGCGGCACGTTTGAGATAGTGCCTTCCAGTATCTTTAACAGGGCCTGTTGCACACCCTCGCCGGAAACGTCGCGGGTGATGGACGGGCTGTCGGAACGGCGCGATATCTTGTCAATCTCATCAATGTATATAATGCCTTTCTCGGCGCGTTTAACGTCGAACGAGGCGTTGTGCAGCAGCCTAAGAATAATATTTTCAACGTCCTCGCCGACATAACCCGCCTCGGTCAGCGTGGTGGCGTCCGCCACCGCAAAAGGCACGTGCAGCATGCGGGCAAGCGTCTGCGCAAGCAAAGTTTTGCCCGTGCCGGTAGGCCCGATCATGAGTATGTTGGATTTTTGAAGCTCCACATCGCCTTTAGAGCCTTTACCGCTCTCCAGCCTGCGGTAATGATTATAAACCGCAACCGAAAGCGCTTTTTTGGCGCGTTCCTGGCCGATAACGTATTCATCCAGAGAACGCTTTATCTCCTTCGGGCTTGGAAGCGATTTTAACGACCGCCGGGACTCCTCGCTCTCGATTTTTACCAGCAGTTCGGCTGAATTCCTTACGCATTCCTCGCAAATATAGACGCCCTGTCCGCCGATAAGCCGCAAGCTGTGCGCCTTGCCGCGGTGACAGAACGCGCATATATAATCGGAACCGGTATTTTTATTTTCTGCCATTGTAATTACTTCTTTCTACTGGCAATAATTTCGTCAATTATGCCGTATTTTTTGGCTTCTTCGGCGGACATGTAATAGTTGCGCTCCGTATCCTGGCGCACCCTGTCCTTTGTCTGGCCGGTGTGGTGAGACAGTATATCAGTAAGCTTTGCCTTGGTGCCGAGAAGCTCTTTGGTTTCGATGTCTATGTCCGTAACGGGACCGGATATTCCCTCGCCGTAAATAAGAGGCTGGTGAATCATAACCCGGGAATGCGGCAAGGCATAGCGCCGCCCGTTTGTGCCGGCTGCAAGAAGAAGCGCGCCGAACGACATTGCCATTCCCATGCAGATAGTGGTTATCGGGCATTTTATGTATTGCATGGTATCATAAACGGCAAGCCCCGCGGTTACCATGCCACCGGGAGAGTTTATATAAAGGTTTATGTCTTTATCCGGGTCTTCGGCTTCAAGATACAGAAGCTGCGCGATAATGAGATTTGCCGAATCAGTGGTTACAGCGCCGCCGTAACCGCCCACAAAGATTATACGGTCTTTAAGAAGGCGCGAATATATATCATAACCAACCGCTGCCCCCTGGTTCCAGCGTTCTATTATTGTAGGTACAAGTCCTGACATGTTTTGTTCTCCTTTAAAGCCAACCAGCAAACTATTTTTTGATTTCTTCCTTGATTTTTGCTTCCGAAATAAGGAAGTCGAATATTTTTTTCTCTCTTAACTGAGATTGTATACGCTCCTTGTTTTCCCCGAAATACTTATCAATTTCCCCCTCCCTTGACGGGTTTGTTTTATACATATTTTCCCGTTCCGCTTTCATATCTTCGTCGGTAGCATCAATTTTCTGTTCCGAGGCCACCGCGTTTAGAATGTATGAAATTCGCACATCGCTCTCGGCCTGTTTGCGATATTTTTCTTTCATCTGTTCGCTGTTCTTCTGCCAGACTGATTCGTGGACGTGCTGCCGGCGGAAATATTCAGCCATGCGCGCCATAAGGTGATTATACTGTTCTTCGATGAGAGACTCCGGCACGGCGAACTCATTTCGTTTGAGCAATTCTTCGATTATCTGTTTCTCGACTTCCGCAGACTGCCGCCGTTTTTCTTCATCTTCCATTGAACTTTTGAAACTCGATTCGAGTTCGGCAATACTGCCAATGCCAATGTCCCTGGCGAATTCATCGTCCAATGCGGGCAACGATTTTTCCTTTATCTCTTTTACTTTTACCTTGAAAACAACCTCTTTTTCGGCCAGTTTACTGTCAGGGTATTCCCTGGGCAGCCGCACTTTTATCTCGCGCTCTTCATTTTTTTTGGCTCCCATCAAACCTTCGTTAAACCCGGCAAACCCCTGGGCGGCGGACATGTCAATCATCTGGCCGGATGTTTTCAGCTCTTCAACAGATTGCCCTTCGGAAAAAGCCTCATAATCAACCAGGACGAAATGGGAAGCGCCCACGGTTTCAGCGCCGGATTCGACAAGCCTTGCATTGCGCTCTCTCAAACCGTTAAGTTTTTCCTTCACCTTTTCGTCAGTAACCGGCATTATCTCTTTTTTCACCGGTATGCCTTTATAATCCTTCACTTTGAATTCGGGATGTTTTTCAGCGTGCAAACGATAGCTGAAAGGCTTCTCAAAATCAAATGAAACGTTGTCGACCCGCGGATAGGTTACCGGAGTAATACTCTTGCTGCTGAGCGCGATGCTGACGGAACGGTTGATAAGATTCTCAATTACTCTCTCCCGCGCCATAACTTTATAATTCGTCCTGACCATCTCCCTGGGAGCTTTGCCGACGCGAAAACCCGGCAACTGGGCAGTTTTTTGAATTTCATTGAACACATTTTCGGTTTCCAGCCGCACTTCTTCGGCCGGCACCTCTACGGCGAACACAATCGCACATTCTTTTTCATCCACGACGTCAATCTTGGTTTTTTCTATTTGCACAGTCTATTCCTTTCGCCCGCATTGTGATTAGATTATGGATTATGCCGGGACGGAGATTTGAACTCCGAAGGGTTTCCCCACCAGATCCTAAGTCTGGCGCGTCTGCCAGTTCCGCCATCCCGGCGATACAGTTAACAGTAAAAAGCCTGCGCCGCAGAGGAATCGAACCTCTAACCTGACGATTAAGAGTCGTCTGCTCTACCAATTGAGCTAGCGGCGCAATATTCATCCGTAAATTTTCATAAGGACGCTGGAGTCGTCGAACGGTGCCGGACTTTTTCTTCCTAAAAAAGTTCGACCGCAGGCAACGCTACGCTCTCACTTTTTTAGTCGAAAAAGCCTCGGCCTCGTTCGCCTTGTCCTACGCGCCTAATGAAAGTTTGCGGTTCATTGAAAAGATAGAAAATTTTAACATACTTTCGGGAATATGTCAAGAAAAGCTTTAGCTGCAGCTTTTTTGCCCATAAGTAGCTTATTGGGGGGGATCAGGATGGGTTTTTGCGAACGGTATTGGGCGGGGTGGCAGACGCCACTGTTATACTATCGCGCGGAATTTTAATGGTACCCTGCTCTTCCAGGCGTTTCATCGCGGTTATCAGGTCTTTTTTCACCTGGTTAATACGCGCGGCTGAGATATCCCTGGGAATTAATTCCATTTCCTGGCGCAACATATCGCGCGCGCCTTCGGTGAGGTTTTTCATAACGTAATCGCGCACCTGCGCACCAGTTCCCCTCAATGCCGCAGCGAAAATGCGGGTGCCTACGGCTTTATAAATTTCGTAGAGATGTTCCTTGGATAGTTTTGCCAGGTCGTCGGCCGTAACAAGCATATTTCTTATTGCGGCCTCGGTAGCAGGGTCCTCCCTGCCTATATCCTTAAGCACTTTTTCGCGTTCATCTTTCTCGTAGGCATTGATTAAATCGGCTATATTCTGGGGGCCGCCAAGCAGATAATCCACGCGTTCTTTAAGCCGGTCCTCGATAACCCTTATATCCTCGCCATGGTATTGCTTTACAACAGCCATCTGTTTAAGAGTATCCTTGCGAAGCGCTTCCGGAAGCGCATTGATTATTGTGCCGGAATATTCCTTGGGCAAATACGTCAAAACTATGGCAACCATGTCCGGAGTCTCATTCTTTAACAGGTAAAGCAGGCTGCCTATATTGCTTTCATTGATGAAACCAAAGTGCCGCATACCGCCTTCCGGCAGGCTCCTGATTCCCTCGCCACCTGTAAGGCCGGCATTCTGCGTTGTCCCGATCTCGCCCATGACCCCGCCACGGAGGCCTTCCGGCCTGCCGCCGGATTTTACCCCGATCTCCGAACGGCTTATTATTCTTGTATCCGCCTGTATACGGAAAACCTCTATTGCCGAGATCATGTTCTTCATAAAATTGCGTAACGGGCCGAATATGAAAAACGCCAGCAGGAACAAACCAATAAACCACGGCATTTGCGTAATGGCGACATCGCGTATAAGGTTAATCTTTTCCTGTTTGTTTTCCACAAACGTCATTTTCCTGACTTCCAGGCGGTCACCGCGCACCTCGCTAATCTTTACCAACCCGGAGATATATTCTCTTACGCTGTTTAACGTCGCATCGCTTACCTCATCGCTCAATATCATGGTAACCGACAATGTTTTTATGAACTCCGGCAACCTTATCGTCTGGGTAAAAGAACCATCGCTATTTCCGACAACTTCCGTCTCTAAAGCATCCATCGGTATACCCGGCAGGTAATTATTTGTGTTTACACCGGCCGCTGGGCCGGCAGCGGGAGTCTCGGCTTTTTTTACTTCCTGTTCGATCGTGGGATTATGTTCTATATTGACCAACACTATGATGTTGCTGTCGCCCGTCATCCTTACCGTAACATCTTCAATTCTTTTGGCTATCGAATTCTCCAGGGCAATTTTTTCGTCAATTCCAAATGTGCCGGCTACGCTATATGCCAGAGAACTTGCAAGAGTGAAAAAAATCCCAACGCCCGCAGCAATAGTTCTCATGACGCGCTCCCCGGTTTATCAAATTGCATGACAAATCGCGTACCGCCCATTACCTTGGACTCAACCTCAACCTTTCCATGGTGGCGCTCGGCCACTTTTTTTGCAACGGTCAGCCCCAACCCGATGTTTTGCGGTTTCGTAGTAAACAAAGGCTCAAAAATCTGTGACAATAACGCCTCACCTATGCCCGGCCCGTTGTCCAGCACCCACATTCTTACTTTCCCATCAATTTCTTCCGCACCGAGTATTACTTCCCCTCCCGTTTCCTGAAGCGCATCAATAGCGTTGTCAACCATATTTACCATCGCGCAACGCAATTCAAATGCATCCCCCTTTAAATGGACATCCCCCTTTAAATCCTGTTTTATAGCAGTGTTATATTTCATTTGAGCGAGCGCCGAGATTTCGTCAAAAAGATTTCTGACGCTAATATCGTTATTTACGGGCGGGCGCTCATTCGAATAAATAAGCAGGTTATCCGACACCTTGCTTATAACAGATGCTTCCTTCCTGATTATGGCCGTAAACTTTTTAAGATCATCTATATTCAGCTCCCTGCCTTTGTAACGCAGCAGCATCGCAGCGGCCATGTTGATGGTCATCATCGGATTCCGCACCTGCAACCCGATTTTTTCCGACATTTTCCTTATGGCAGCCAGGCATTTATGACGCAGGTTATCATGACGCACATGTCTTAGCTCTTCCACCATGGCATTAAATGTTTGAGCGAGGAACCCGATCTCATCCCCGGAATTTACCTTGGCCTTGTAATTTAAATTGCCGGCGCCCACCATTTTCATACCGTTTACCAGATTAAGAATAGGCGTAAGCAGGTAGCCTGAAAATATTATTGATAACAAGTACAGTATCCCAAAAGTTACCAACAACCAGAACACAGTCATCAGCTTCATCAAGCGAACCGGCATTGAAACAGCCGCCGCGTCCCTTCCTATGACAACAAAAGAATCTTCTATTTTACCCTTGTTAATAGAAGCCCTCAACACGCCGCCGTTTGGATCCGTAACCATGCTTTGCTTATTATGCAAAGCCAGATCAAATTTCCTGAAAACCTTGCCCGCGCTTAGAGGTGAACTGGAAAATAAAACCTCACCATTCTTATTTATAACATAAACCTGCATGCCGCCGGCTTTTGCAATCCGACCCACAACATCCTCAAGGATGTCCAAGCCGAATAACATGTACACAAGCCCCTTGCGCCCCGGCAAAGGACAGGCTATCGCAATAACCGGCTTATTCCCCATCCTTGAAATAGCGCCGAGTTCAGCACGTCCTGAAACTAGCGCCTTTCTGTAGGTTCCATCGCTTTGCAGCGCGTCCGGCGCAATAGATTTATCAACGTATGCTTTATTTATTATTCTGCCGCCGCCGTCAACCGTGTAGACGCCAAGCATCTCCGGATTCCCGGTTATAACCCTGTTTAATATAGCCTGAACGGATTGCCTGTCACCTATGCCAACTCTGCCTATATCCGTTACAAATCCTATTTTTTTGTTCAACAGAGCCATGTAATGTTCAGTTTCCATAGCCATGTATTCGCAGGCAAGCATCTGCTCCCGCTCAAAATTCTCATTGAATTGCTTGATGCTTACATTTATTATGCTCACTGAGCCAAGAAGCACCGTAACGGAACACACGCTCCCCAGCACTATAAACAGCTTGGCGCGAATACTGATCTTTTCCATGTATGAATATATGGCGTTAAGCATTGGCCTCTACTCCATTACCGGCTGGTATTTTTTACGTTATCATATGCGGCAACAATCGTTTTGATGCGCGCCAGCAATTCGTCTGGATCAACGTCCTTGGTTATGTAATCATCTGCGCCCAGATCCAGGCCCAGTGATTTATCGCCGGCATCCACGAACCTTCCGGTAAGGAAAACAACCGGCAGGCTGCCATTTATTTTTTTTATCAACTCGCATAGTTTATAACCGTTTATACCTGGTATTCTAATGTCCAGTATAACCATGTCCGGCTTTACCTCGTAAATCCTTCTTAAACCGTCGTTGCCGTCATAAGCCGAGAAACACTCGTATTCCTCTTCAAAAATACCGCTTAGCAATTCCTGAGCATTCATGTCATCGTCAATAACAAGAACGCGCTTCTTTTTTTTCACCGGCACACAGTTACTGTCGCCTATGACCATGCTGAAATAACCGTTATTATCTTTCAATTGCGCCAGATTGCCGAGCCTGCCCTTTAAATAATCAACTTTTTTAACAATCTCATCCCTGCCGATGTTGCTGCCGTCATAGGCTATGTCGCGAAGCTGCTCCCACTTTACCCCGTTCTCGCCTCTGGAATTGAGGACTTTAAGAATGAGGTACTCATCTTTATCCAGGGAAATCTTATTGCCATCAATATAGATAACGGACGATTTGTCGTCAAAACGAATGCGTTCAGACGCATCAGGGAGGACGATATTGCGCCGCAAGGCCACTCGCCTTATCCTGCTTAACAATTCATCGTCGTAGAATGGCTTGGAAATATAATCATCGGCGCCCACGTTCAACGCCCTTACCTTCAAATCGCTTTCCTTCTTCCCCGAAACTATAATTATTGCTGTTGAAGGATAATTTGTTTTTATATCGCCGCAAATCTCAACCCCATCTTCGTCATTATCGCCAAGCACAATGTCCAGCAGAGCCATATCGCAACCATTAATGATCCTGGCCCTGTATTCTTCGATTGTTGCCGCGCACTCATGATCATAACCGGCATTCCGCAATATCTGGCCTACATACAACCTCAGTTCCGGATCGTCCTCAACGATTAGTATCTTCACAAACAACCTCCGGTATGGCTTTTATGGTATTTTTTGCAGGATTTCCCTTATCTGAGGAATATCCGAATCTTCCGGAGCAAGTTCAATGGCTTTTAGCCAGTTTTTCCTTGCTTTTTCCATATCCTTCAGTAAATAGAAAACAGAACCCAGGCGTTTATACGCGGTTACATTATCAGGTTCAAGGGATAACGCTTCCTCGCACAGGCGGACAGCCTCATAGTATTTCTTTTCCTTGATTCTTTCCAGCGCCTGGTACACCTTTTGCTCTGCCATATTCCAGTTTGTAGCCGCGTCCTCAATAACTACGTTATTTTCTTTTGCTATGGCCTTAACCATCTGGTTTAATTTTTCATTGTCAGCCTTCAAACTATATGCGTACCTCAACAATTTTACACATTCCTTTGCATCATCTTCAATAATATATTTACTAACACCGTTCCTGATTGCCGTCGCATCCTTTTCTTCGCCGGATGAATCAGAAACATATACAGCCACGAGAGACAATTTTACCTGTACAGCCTCATAAACTGAGTCATCCGGCGACAGCTGCCTTACCTTTTCCAACCCGGACAATGCACGGGCATACAGCCCGCGTTCAATATCCGAGACAACGGAACCGTAAAGCCGGGCGGCAATCTTTTTGTTCGTAAATTGCGAAGAACCGAAGCGGTAACCCACCGTAAGCTCGTGAGAGCCGTACATTTCGTTTAAACCGGACAATGGATAGTAAAAAGCATATGAAAGCACGGCATTCTCGCCCTCGTATCCAAGACCGGTAGTAAGCCTGGAGTATTTCCTGCTGCCGATGCCAAGCCCAAGGCGCACAGCGAGCATGTCCGACATGAACCATTTTTCAGCGCCGGTGACGAATTTTATATTACTATTGCTATCCATAGCAAGGTCGCCTGCTATATTCCACCCGGGCTTGTGATATGCTGCGCCAAGTATGATATTACGCGGTATCCTGTCTTCGTATTTAATGCCCAGGCTCGGGCTTGCAATGTCGCGGATTGAAAGCCCCATGGAGAGGCTCTCGGCTGGTTTTATCATAACACCGGCATCAAAACTTATTTCGCTTTTAGAAGTACCAAGCGCGAACACCGGGTTTACGGCTGTGTACTCATCAGTGCCATAACTCACGGTAAGATATTTTATGCCCGCCCCGACAAGCGTTTTGGGGTTAAGGTTTTTGCTGTAATAAATGCCGGCGCTGCTTTCAGTATAATAATTGGCTAATCCAAAAACATCCAGTCCAAAACCTATGACACCATCATTGCCGCCAGTGTCGTCATTTCCCTTCTTTATGACGGAAATCGGCAGTACAAACAATACATTACTATCGGCCAGGTCGCTGTTGTCGTCGAGGCCTGTATATAAACGCGAGTAGCCGCCCTGGACCTCCATTCGCCTCAACTGTCCGAGGCCGGCGGGGTTGAAATACATGGCATCGGGGCCGTCGGCAAGCCCTGCGAACGCTCCGCCGAGGCTCTGCGGCCTGGCACCGCCTGGCTGGCGGTCAAAAGCGGCATACGCGTTCATTGCAATGACGATACCGCAGGCAGCAATTATTAGAGCGTTTTTGCATTTGCCCATGACTACCTCTTTAGCGAGCAACTACAACTGTTCCGTTTACAACTTTGCCGTCAGCTTCCAATTGATATATGTATACGCCAGAGGAAACGACGTTATTATCGGAGTCACGCCCGTCCCAGGAAAATAATTCAGTGCCTTCTTCCGTTAAACTTACTTTGACGACGTTGCCGTTAATATCATATATTGTTGAACTTACTTCTGAAAAGTTCGGATTATCAATGGTAAAACATACCTTTGCCACCGATTCGTCCGCCTCATCAGGGCAAAAAATTTTGGGTCTGACTGACGTAAGTGAAAATCTTTCCGCAGCCTTATAAAAAGAGTACCTGCTGAGAGTTTCAGGAGATTTAGGAAGCGCACCGGCCACTTCAGCAAAGGAATACGATGAGGCGATTATACTGAATAAGCAAACAACAAAATGCACTGTATTTTTATTCATTTCTATGCCTAAGTATAATTGAAAATATTGAGGGTGTCAATAATTATTGACAAATTACTGCAGTATGGACTCAGGTTCGTTAACAGGCAATAGTATTTTAAACAATGTGCCTTTCCCATGCTCAGTTTTAATATCAATAAATCCCCTGTGTTTTTGTACAATTTCATTCACCAGGGCAAGCCCAAGGCCGGTTCCATGGCCGTCTTCCTTTGTGGTAAAGAACGGCTCGAATATTTTGGCGCGTATTTCATCGGGTATGCCGGACCCGTTATCCTGAACCTGGATTTCGACAAATGCAGCCCCATTTTTCTCGATTGCAACGCTACGAACGCATAGAACACCCCCCTTTGGCATCGCGTCTATCGCATTATTACAAAGGTTGATAATAATCTGTTGAAGCTGTGTCGCATTTGCAAATACGGATGGCAATCCCACAGATAATTCGGTTAAGAGCGTTACAAAGGATACTTTTGTTTTAGCCTTAATAAGCGTTAGCGTGTTGCCGATGACATCGTTAATATTCACCATTTCTTTTTCAGTATTTCCTTTTCGCGAAAATGAAAGTATCTGGCGAAGAAAAATAATGCTGCGGTTGGATTCTTCAACTATGGATCTTACGGCTTCATATTTAGTGTTATCTTTACCAATATCCTGCAGCAGGCACTGGGCAAAGCCATAAATTACGGTCAGTGGATTTCTTATCTCGTGAGCGATAATGCTGCCCATCTGGCCAAGCGCCGCGAGTTTTTCGGATTGCATAAGCCTTGACCAGAGTTGTTCCTTCTCCGATTCGGCTTTCTTATGTTCAACAATCTCGTGTTCCAGCATTTTATTCGTTTCGCTCAGTTCAGCAGTGCGTTCGCGCACCTTTAATTCAAGCCTGTCATGCGCCTCGGCCAACTCGGCGTTCTGTTCATGAAATTTTATTATCAGTTGCGCAATGGTACCGAATTCTGTCGTGTTTTTTTGCAAATCTTTAATAAATGAAACATCGCCGGATTTCAAGCTTTTTGATATAAGATTCAGCGGCCTGCTAACCACTGCCAGCAGGTAGGGCGTAAGAATAAAGAAAATCAAAAGTTCAAGAACAATCGCGGAGATTAGCTGCCTGTTTGAGGCGCTGTTAATTTCGTTTATAATAGCGGATTTGATCTTTACATTAAGATACTGTTCCGGTTTTCCATCCAGCCCTTCAAGCGGCTTTGAGAAATATATTAACCCGTTTGCTATATCCCGCCTTTGAGGAAAGTTACCTTCCTGTCTATCGGACAGGACAACGCTGCCGTTAGTTAATTTGGATATATCGGCCAAATATGCATTAGTCCATAACCTGCCCACAAAGAAAAACCCCCTGGGCTCGGTTTTACGCTCAACATCGGACGTAGGATGTATGGTTGCGCCGCGGATCTCCATCAACCCCTGTGGAATAATATGAAAAAAGTGGCAAAACCGTTTTTCTTTAAATAAACTCTCACATAAAGTAGAATCCACGGGCATATAACCCAGGTTATCGGCATCAATGTTATTGACATAATATACTACAGAACTTTCGCTTGTATATACCCATGCCGCATGGGCGTTAAACGTTGCGAGGCCCGTATCAATGTTTTCTTCAGCCCATTTTTTGTCGCCTGTTTTAAGAAAAAACACCATGTCGTCCCAAAACGTATAATCTTTGGCGAAATTTTCAAGCGAGGAACCTTTTAAAGCCATTATCTTATCGAAGAAAATAATTTTTTCCTTTTTAATCTCTTCGTAAAGATTTTCCGCCTTCATTTGCTGGGTGTGCTTTAAATACAAAAAGCCCCCCATCGAAATAAACATAAGAAAAATGAGGAGCAATGAAAGCTTGGCCTGTACTTTCAGTTTCATGATTAAAATTCGAGCGACATGGTAATTCCAATATTGCTGACATCAGCCAGACTGTTGTTAAGTTCAGGGTCGTTTATCTGGTTACGTAAATCGCTGTCTATAATGGATGTTATCTCAACGTGCGGCCTGAGGTAAAAATACTTCGCGGCATTATACGTTATGGAAAAATTCATACCTGCAAGATTTACTGCATCTTTGGTCAGACCTGTGTATGTTTCATTAAATTTTGATGACCCGGCCCCGATATAGGCCAGCGCTGAAGCTGAGACTCTGTCATTTATATCGTAATCCGTGCCGCATCCCGCTTCGCTAAAAGAAGCCGGCGAATAATTTACAAGATCGGTTGCATGGCTCATGAAAATATTTACGGGGCCGACGGGATAAGATACCTTCAATATTCCCATGCCGGTATCGGGCGATTCATCCTGGTTGGGGAAGGTATAAAATTCGAACGAAGGTTCAATGGTGAAATTCATAAATTGCCGTGAATAACACACTGTAAAATCAAATTCGTTGAATTTCCCCCTGTTCGCCTCATTATCCTGCACAAAATTGCCGAAAATGGATAATGTTACGTCATACGCGGACAACCAAACAACTGGCTGTATTACGGGCTTGTCATTTATCACTATGCCTTTCCATACATACTTTGAGTTAAAATCGGCATCGCAACCAAATGTAAGAATTTTCTCGCCGCAGTATCCACTTTCCGCTGCATATACGCAACCTGTAAAAACCATAACGGTTACAAGCATTGCAACCCTTCTCAATACAGCAGGCATTGTTACCTCCACCATTTGAGTATTATGATAACAGAGTACCGCGACTATAGCAATGTTATTATTTGATCTTTGCCGTTCAAGACAAAGTTTACTCTTATCCTGCCGGCTGCCGTTTTAACCGGGATACTCTTGCCGTCAACGGAAATTTTACGACGGGATGTGATTATTTCCATTTCAGCCTGGCAACCGTTGCAGCCACTTACCGTTATGCTGCCGCCTTTTGCCGCTTTTTTAATTTCAAGTATTTCGACCGTCGAATAACGCAACTTGTCGCCCCACGGGAGAGGCACGTTGAGCGCCAACACGGAACAGCTGCGGTTATGCAATTTTATCTTCCCGGATACGGGGAACACGCTCTCCCTTGTTTCTCCGGGCAACACCATGCGCACTTTCGTTTCGCGCGGGGTATCGTGGAAATTACCCAGGAACAGAAATCCGTGGCTTCCGGCGCTGCGCGCGATTGCGCTTATCTCGTCATCAACCTTTACGGACGGCTTCACTCCCGCCATGCGCGCAAATTCGAGTATAAGGTCACGGTGATAATCAAACATATGGTTTAATCCGAAACCCAGGATGAGAGCCTTGCCGCCGTCTTTTGAAACATTCAGGCCGCAAGGTTTGCCACCGGCGTACGTGGCCACAATTTTCGCATCCGCACCGTGGCTGAAAGCCGTGATCCGCCCTTGCGCAAGATAGTCGTTTTTGCCTATGTAGAAGAATAGCTTCTTCGTAAAGCTGGATTCCACGCCTACGGAAAGATAATCCGCAAGGATGGTACACTTTTTCATGGCGAGATCTTTAACGGGAATGTCGGGATTTAATATAAGAACGCCGCCGGCCGCCACGTAATCTGCAAGTTTTTTCTGTGTTTCCGCGTCCATGAAATCAAGCGAGAACACCCATAACGAGCGCTGTTTCGCCAGCTCTTCGGGACTCGCTCTCTGTATATCCACAAAAGTGAAATTAATGTTTGCAATCTGCAAAAGGCGCGCGAGGCCGTCGTAGAAAAGCTGCATCTTGTCCCACTCCCAGCGTTCTATATCCGGGCCTGTTAAATATTCCGTGGTATATATCGGAGGGTAAAACCCGATTGCGGTATCGCAACGTTTGGTTGTCTGAGCTATCAACCCGCCGAAGGTTTTAATAAGGCGGCCAAAACCGGCCATGGGTTCAAAATGCTCGCGTTTCTCCCCTTTCGAGCTTACGGCCGACTGCCACTCGTGGTAAGTTCCGAAAGCGCCGAACTCAGGCAGGTTTTTGCCGCCGGAGAACATGTAACAGTTAACGGCATTAAGCCCGCTGGCCGTGGATGTTTTGAGGTTTAGTTCGACATCCTGCGGATAAAGTTTCGGCCTGTCGCGCATTATGCCGGTTTGCAACTCGGCGCATACGGAAGGTATGCCGGGAGAGGTTACCATTTTTACCACTTCGGTCGTGAGAGTTATATCGTGGTAGTTTTCATAGTCAAGCCGGCGCATCTGGTAAGCGCCGCCGAAAATAACATCCGGCACGTTAAGACGGAAATCACGGAACATCATGGTGGTCATCGGGCTGAACACGCCGCGGCCGCGAACGTCGAAATCATAGAACTGTGGTATGTTGGCAAGCACCGGCAGGCCGACGCCGCTTTTGCCGTACGCCTCATAAAGCGAATTAAAATAGCGCGCATAATAGTACTGGTAAAAATTCATCCAGTCCCAAAGAAGATTTTTAGGCTGGTCATCCCTGCCGGATGACGGCTGCGCGATCTCGCCGAAATCGGCGTAGGACGTTCCATAGGCGCGGTTGAGCGCTTCTATCGAACTGTAACGTTCCTGCAGGAACTGCCTGTACATCTTCTCGGTGCCGGCGCTGTAATCGGGCGCCTTGTTGAGCCAATGCACCATGCCTATTTCGTTATCAAGCTGGACAAGTATGATATTGCCCTCGGGGTAGCGGTATTGCGCCACCACCGGCAACACCTTCTCATACCAGCGCCCCACGAACTTAAGAAACGTATCGTTTAAGTAACTTAATAACGTTACGTGCGGCAGGTTTGTTACTTCCTTGCCCCTGACAAATACTTCGGGGTAGTTATCAAGAAGCCAGCCGGGGATGCCTTCGTTAACCATCTCGGCGTTGGACACAGGCCCTACGCGCGCCATGAATTTCAAACCGTGCGCCTGTACTTTTTTAAGGTAACCTACAAGGTTGCGCTGAGGATGCGTTTTCCCCGTAAAGTCAAACTGTCCCTCAGCCGCCTCGTGCCATGACCACGGAATGTATGAACTGACCGTGTTTAATCCCGCCTCTTTTGCGCGACGAAGATGGACGTCCCACATGGCCGGCGGCATACGAAAATAGTGCAACTCGCCCGAATATACGTAGAACGGCTTGCCGTCAAGAATGAAATGATAATCCTTCAGCTCGATCATGTTCGCAAATTCCTTTCTAAAATGTGAAATCAAAGACTGCTTTTACGTAATTGTCGTCGAATGGGAAGCCTTTAGGCTCGAATGCGGGGGCAACGGTTGTTTTGTATTCTGCCAGCAACTTTGTGTTGCTGTTTATGTAGTACTCCAGTTTTGTGAAGAAGGAAAGCGTGTGGTCCGTCTTCGACTCGTTCAGAACTCCCGTATCCTCGTTGCGCACCTTAAACCATACGGCCGTTTTCGGATTTAACTGGTTGCGCACGTACAACTCGGCTATATTCTGCAACCAGTCCTTTTCACCATTCGGGCCTAAAGTTGCGGTTGTCCACAACGAACGACTGGAAACCGTGTTGTATTTTTCGCGCTTGATCTCGTAATTAATCGCCGCATCAAGGCCTGCGTAACCGTAAAAGCCGACACCGAAATTTGTGCGGTAGCGGTAATATTTGCTGTTTATAACCCGCGTTATATCGTCGTACTCCGCGGAAAACACAAAACCGCGATAATTCTGTGTTAAATTGATGTTATAGCCCTTCTGATCCGCGTCGGCATCATCAAACCAGGAAGGCTCTTTCCTGAAGTTGGGGCGGTATTCCGTGCCGAGGTAACGATACTCGGTTATCATGCGAAGGCCTTTGACAAACAACTCGTTGGTTTCGATACGTAACTTGTAGATGGGGTCAAACAGTTTCTGAGTCGTCTCAAGCCTTTGGCTGTAAACCGGGTGAAATACGTCCGTGCTGTCAGCCGTTGCATAACGGTCGAAATGGTTCCAGCCTGCAAGCGCCTGCACCTGTATCTCGCGGTTTTTAAGGTACCGAAGCACCTCGAAGTTAACCACGGTATCGTCGAAAACAGGCTTGATGTCCCAGTCCGAAGAACTGGTAAGCAGCCCGTTTGAATCTACCTGGCCCCCGTTTTGAATACGCGCGGTCTCGTTAGTGTAAACGCCGGTGGCCGTTATCTTCCAGTCGGATAAATAACGTATAAGACGCGTTCCTGCCGCGTAGGAGTAATACGGCTGGCTGATATAAAAAGCATGATAATTAAGATTTCTAAAATCCCCTTCCGCCGTGGCGCCTTTCCAGCCCCAACCGCCAAGCGGGGGCAACGCGAACGTGTAAGGCGAATACTCGAACCATATATTTCCCACCGTAAGATTCGTCAATACGGGAGAGAGATTATTTCCCATTACCTGCAACAGAGGCGTTTCAACTACAGGCGATTGCGTAGTAAGCGTGCCGCGGTTAAGCCCGTCGGCCGTGTAGGCAAACCGGGCTGCGTCGCTGAAATTCTGGCTTTTGGATGCGAACTCAACCCTTCCGGAAAACTCTCTTACCTTGCCGCTTGCGATTATTTTTCCCCAATGGAGTATTTTCTGTGATTCCTCGGGGCACCAGAAAAACTCGTTATAAATCTCGCCGCTTAAATCAATATTGCCGGCGGCCGGCACCGCTATGCGCAAGGATTCAACTATCGCAGGGGGAATCGCCTGCGCCGAGTTAAGACGTTCGCCTGCGATGTATAACTGGTCAACGGCTATCTTACCGCTGACGGTGCGCTCGGTTTTGCTCATTATGACCATCTCAAACGCCTTTATGGCGCGCGCATCCAGCACTCCGTTTTTCATGCCGGTTTCCGAAGCTATGGTAAAGTTCTTCAACGGCATGGCAAGCAGCGTCCATTTTGCGTTCTTCATGACGTTTATGTCGGAATAATTCCACGTTTCGCCGTCGGCATCCACCAGTGTGTAACGGAACACATTATCGCTGCCGTCACCCTTTATCCACATTTTGACTTCGGAAACCCCGCTCCAGTCCAGAGGTTTCTTTGCCTCCCAGTGTGCCGCGGCCCAGGTTCCCCACGGGCGGTTGGTGGCAAGCATGTATTCCATCTCCATGGAATAATCGCCGTCGTGCAGTTGGCGCGAAGATGTCAATCCGAGGCTGGAATCACCGCCGGTGCGCACAGTGTAAAAATCATACGGGTTTGCGCGTTCGAAACCGTCAACAAGTATTTTTTCGGCGCTATCACTTGCAGGAAAAGGCAGGGTTATCTTAGCGGGAGCAGGCGAAACGGAAGGTGCAACAACGGGCGCGGCAGCCGGAGCTTTTTCTTCCGCCACCGGCTGTTCAATGACCGCGGTATCCTTGCCGCCCTCAAAAGAAACGTCATCCAAATAGATTCTTCCCTTGCCGTGCCTGCCTTCAAAGCTAAGCTGTATGCTCCCTATGGATGCCGTTTTTATCCCGGAAAAGGATGAGAGGGGTATCTTCACTTTTTGCCATTGCGTAGTAACGTCGAGGTAACTGTTCGAGTTGAGTTTTTTCTCAAGGCCGGCCGCATCCTTAATTGATATATCGAACTTTTCGCCGCCTTTATCGCCCTTGATGTAAAATGAGAGATACTCGTAGCCGGACACATCCATACCTCCGGTGGCAATACCCCAGCCGGCATGTCCCTTTGAATTTACGGAATACATTATCGCAACGGCATCCCCGCGGCCGCCCGCGCCGGGTGACCGCGCGGTATTCAACGCCGAACCTTTCTCATCCTTGAACTCTAAAGTTTTCGGTATTACCGTGTCAAAATCCGCAAGCATCACGGCCATGGCCGCCGGGTGGAACCCCGCCAGTATCAGCATTGTCATAACTGCGAACGCGAATCGTCTCATTTTTTCCTCCGGAATTATTCACTGATGTTACGCAATAAATGCCAACGTTGCTGTCATTGCGAGCGTTATTAGCGAAGCAATCTCGCTGTTTCGCATCAAAACGACGAGATTGCTTCGTCGCCAAGGCTCCTCGCAATGACGCGCTACGTAACATCAGTTATTCATTTATTTTAAAACATAGCGACTGCCATTTTTTTATGGCAGGGTTGCGCATAAAATACTTCCATACAAAACCGCTGCGGTAATTTTCGATCATCAGCACGGTTATTCCCTGGTCTATCCCCAGGTACTCGTTTGCCCACCAGTTGCGGGAAAGATTAAACGCGTCTTTAAACCCGTATTTTCCATAGAGTTGATTGCCATAATCATCATACATGGCACGTAACGTTGCAATGCATTCTTCAGGCGCAAAAGGGATGGAACCGGCCGCCGCGCACGGGGCGATTGTGCCGTCACATGATGAATTGCCCGGCCCGCCGCCGTATCCCTTGTAACCGTCGGGGCCTACGCAGGCGGTCAACCCCCACATGTTTTCGCCAAATCCCTCGAAGTTGTCGGCCTGTTCGATACAATACTGCCGGTTAACAAGCGTGGCAGTTACCGAATTATCCCAGTAATTTGCATACGAATCACGCATGTTTCTGAAATCAATCCATGCATGGCTGTACTGGTAAACGAAAAGGTTGTTGGAATAGCAATAAATAAAGCTGTAATCGCCATATTTACCCCGCGGCCGTCCCCATGCGTTCCATAAATCGGCGGCAATGGGATGCGTAGGCGAACCAATGGCAAGCGCATGGATAATCATCAGTTCGTTATAACTGTCCCAGTAATACGGCAGAAAACCGGATTCCGGCTTCCAGCCCATGCAAAGGAGGCGCCGCCCGTTTAACATCCACGGCCAGTCTACGCGCGCATAAATTTCCCCGGCCAGTTTCTCTATTTCAGTGCCTTTGAAATACTCGCCCGCCGTGAGTGCGCCGGCAAGAAACAACGCGGTGTCAACCGAGGATATTTCGCATTCCCACACGCGCGCGCCTGAATTGATATTCAAAAAATGATAGAAAAACCCGTGCTCATTGGGAATCTTGTCGCGAAAAGTACGCAGCGTCTTTTCAATGCGAAGGTATGCCTCATTTTTCGGTATCCACCTATTCTCAACGCCGACGCATAAAGCGGTAAGCCCGAAGCCGACGGAAGCGATGCTGCAAGGCGAATACCCGCGGGAGCTGTCCCTTACCAACCCGTTTTCAGGATTGGCCTCGGATACGAAAAAATTAAATGAATCCCTTGCCACCATGTCAAGGAACTCGGCGTCGCTCATGGGCGCCGCCCCCAGGGCAGCCGTGCGACATAAAGCGCATGATATTAGCAGGAAAAAACTAATCCCGCGGAACAGGTGTTTTATAGTAAGCGATGATTTGTTCGATTTCAGCGATATAGCGGTTTCTTTCATCCGTGGAAGCAGAATCCTTAAGCAGCGGCATGATTTTCTTGATTTTTGCAACAGTGGCGGAAAAACCTGATATGGAGTGTTCTATTTCTGAAGCGAGATCTTTAAGCTCGTCCTTGCGCCGGAGCGAAAAACCGGTGGTAAGATCGCCGTGCGTTACGGCATCCAGGTTTCGCTTGAGGCGGTATAACGGCCCGGCAAACCGGTGGGACAGGACAAGGCTGGCGGCAATGACCAAAAGTATCATGCCAGCTATAAGCGGCAGGAGGTTCCTGTTGGTGCGCACAATTATGGAATTAAGCAACTCCCGCTGATGGCTGCTTAACAATTTTGCATCCTCTTTCAGGAAGGGGATTGCGTCTATCGGCTGACGGGTGCGCGCCGCCTCGTATTGGCGTATGCGGGTAACCGTGTTAAGGTCTTCCTGCAGGCGCACTTCTGAAAATTCCCTGGTTACGGAGCGCCATATTCCAAGATATATGCCGCCGCCGATGACAACGGCAAAACAAAGCAGGATGATTACGTTTATGCCTATGTATTTAAACTGGAGGGCAGGATCAATCCACAATCTGTATCGCTTGTATTTTTCCATGGCATTCCTCATTATTTAAGAATAAGCCTGCCCAGGCGCATCTTTCCCTCTTCGGGATAATAGTACCAGTTAATCTTTTTTTCCGTATAATCTCTGTATTGAAGCTTATGTACTCCAACCGTTGCACCGATTTCACGCCCTTTCCGGGGCGTAATTCCAAGGTAACTCCAGCGGACGGCGCTTTCGATAATGCAGGCCGTCTTGCCGTCTTCCTTAAAGATCTCCGCCGCCATCATTACGTTATCGCCGGGATTTTCGTTCTGAAACCATGCCCATACCTGCGGCTTGCCGTCCGGGCCGGTGGGCGCAAAACCGATTTCAAAATCCTTTTTGTCATTCCATACAAGCCCGGCGTTATCGGGGTTAAGGTATAATTCTACACAGTCTTCCTTCCAAATATCCTCACCGCTCTGGCGGCAGAAAATCTGGCCGCCGCTGACTTTCGCCGCAAAATAAAGCCAGGTGTCATCCCACATGAAACTGGCGCCGGCATCAAGTTCATCCCTTGTTTTCATCTCGCCATTTTCAAGGTGTAATGAAGGGATATATTTAATCGCTTTCCTGTTTTTTTTCCATTCATCCAGTTTTCCGTCAATCGTTATGCCGCTTGTTCCATCAACGCGCAAGGCAACGGTTTGAGGCGCCACGGCCTGGGCCGCGAAATATATGCTGTCTATG
>Ga0208373_1000768_pt1 | contig 50200 bp, 33 predicted proteins | sample RifOxyC2_FD_184036 | JGI IMG/M metagenome (GOLD analysis project Ga0208373, IMG submission 184036) | Soil microbial communities from Rifle, Colorado - Rifle Oxygen_injection C2 (SPAdes) | ecosystem: Environmental > Terrestrial > Deep subsurface > Rock core/Sediment | place: Rifle, Colorado...
GAGTGAGTTAAACAATATTCATATTGACAAAAGAAATGTTATGATGCTTTATTCAGAACCTAATAAATATTATGTTCAACAACCTTTATTCAATTAAATAATGGTCAACGTATTTCAGGACAAGACAAAGATCTATCGTCCCGAACTTGATTCGTGGCTCAGGGTGACAGCCTTAATTTTTAATTGTGAATTGTGAATTATTCATTATTTTTGTAATCTATATGATTTTACATCTTTTTCCCGTTGGAATGAAATAATATGTATAATAAATTTGCTCCGAAGTCAATATCAAAGCCTCATCCGAGCCTTATTTCGGCTGAGTGGGCAGATGGTTTTTCTTCAACGATAACTTTAGAGAAGTTCAGGGATGAGTGTACATGTGCATTGTGCAAGGATGAAAAGGAAAAGTCTGCTAAAGACCCGTTCAAAATGCTAAAGACTTTCGTAAAAGGCATGAACGAATTGAAATCATTGGAGAAAGTCGGCAATTATGCGTTTAAAGCTACATGGGGAGATGGGCATGATACTGGTATTTACACTTATGATGCAATCAGGGAAATTTTTGAAAAACATGCTCTGAAGCCCGAAGAAATCGAAAAAATTCGAAATAAAAGCTAATAACTGATATTTTGCAATAAGAGATTATATGGTTGAGAACAAAATTTTCAATTTTTAATTTAAAATTTTCAATAAATATTAAATTTTAAATTTACAATGATTAAAATAACCCATTAATATATATAAATAATATTCGGATTTTGGATGGATACTAATGAAATATTGCCATTATTTAATTAAATAAGATAATGAAACATCAGATTAAATTATTAAATATTATGATATTGAAAATTCATTGAAAATTGAAAATTAATAATTTTAAATTATTGAAGAAAAATATCAATTCTGTGTAAATGAGAAAGTAAATTAAAGGTGAGATTGTGAGAAACGTAAAAGTGCCGCGTGGCACTCAACTGACATGCAAGAACTGGCAGATTGAAGCCGCTTACAGGATGCTCCAGCATAACCTCGACCCTGAGAATGCCGAAAAGCCGCAGGAACTGATTGTTTATGGGGGATTGGGCAAAGCAGCACGTAACTGGGAATGTTATGATGCAATAATCGAATCTCTCAAAAACCTTGAGCCGGATGAAACTTTGCTTGTTCAGTCAGGTAAGCCGGTCGCTGTTGTTCCGACTTATCCTCTTGCACCAAGAGTAATAATTGCTAATTCAAACCTCGTTCCCAAATGGGCAACATGGGATGAGTTCCGCCGGCTCGATAATCTTGGATTAATCATGTTCGGGCAGATGACCGCAGGAAGCTGGATTTACATAGGCACACAGGGAATTTTGCAGGGAACGTATGAGACATTTGCGGCTGTGGCTCGCAACCACTTCGGAGGAGATTTATACGGAAGATTCCTGCTTACAGGCGGAATGGGTGGAATGGGTGGAGCCCAGCCACTTGCAGCAACATTTGCGGGAGCGGCTTCCCTGACAGTCGAGATTGATGAAAAGAGAATTGACAAGAGAATTCATGATGGATATTGCGATAAGAAAGTTCACAGCTTAGATGATGCACTTGAAATAATTAATAATGCGAAAACAGAGAAGAAAGCAGTTTCGGTAGGTCTAGTCGGTAATACTGCAGATGTGCTGCCGGAATTATTGAAAAGGGGAATTATCCCCGATGTCGTTACAGACCAGACAGCGGCTCATGACCCATTGAACGGGTACTATCCTTCCGGATACACAAAAGAAGAAGCCGATAAATTGCGTTCAGCGGACCCTGATAAATATTTGAAGGAAGCGTATAAGTCAATCGCAGTGCATGTTCAAGCAATGCTTGAATTTCAGAAACGGGGAGCAATCGTTTTTGATTATGGAAATAATATTCGCGGTATTGCAAAGGATTACGGAAGTGTTTTGAATGCATTTAATATTCCGGGATTTGTACCTGAGTATATCCGTCCACTGTTCTGTGACGGTAAAGGTCCTTTTCGCTGGGTGGCACTATCGGGTAATCCTAAGGATATTCAAAAGACAGATGAAGCCGTGATGGATTTATTCCCGAATGATACAGCAATGCACCGATGGATTAAACAGGCTCAGAGCCGGGTGAAGTACCAGGCACTACCTGCGCGTATCTGCTGGTTAGGCTATGGCGACAGGATGAAAGCAGGACTGCTCTTTAATGAACTGGTGAGAACGGGACAGGTCGAGGCACCGATTGTAATCGGCAGGGACCACCTCGACTGCGGTTCTGTTGCATCGCCTTATCGTGAGACAGAGGCAATGAAGGATGGTTCTGATGCCATCGCCGACTGGGTATATTTCAATTTTGCACTGAATGCAATAGGAGGAGCATCATGGGTGTCGCTTCATCATGGCGGCGGAGTGGGAATGGGACTTGCTCTGCACGCCGGAATGGTTGTCGTTGCCGACGGAAGCGATGAAGCAGAGACTAGATTAAAAAGAGTTTTAACATTCGACCCGATGACAGGAATAATCCGCCACTCGGATGCCGGATATGAGCGGGCAATCGAAAATGCACGTAAGTTTGGCATAAAAATTCCTATGTTACCTGATTGAGTAAGTTGTTATGACAATTAGTCATAGCGAAATAATTAAAAATATTTTAAAAATTTTTGAAACCTTTTGCCATTTTTTGTGTCTATATAGTATAAAGAGTGACAAATTTTAAAAAACATATATTTTGTGGGTTTATTTTTGGAACAAAACGGAGCTGTATGATTTAGTTGCTACTCAATAAAATGGGAATTACTTAGCACAAGCTGAGCATTTGAAAACTAAAAACAGAGAGGATGGAATGCTATGAGAACAGCAACCAGAAGAACTGCTTTGGTTGTGAGCGGCAAGCAAACAGCGAAAGTGAATAGTCAGAACTATAAACCTGCAACAAGGAGAAATAAGATGGATTTAGCCCTGCAGATCGAGAACCTCTTCAAGACCGACAGGAAAAAGTTTCTCGGTTTTATCAGACAGAGAGTAAGGAGCCAGGAAGAAGCGGAAGATATTCTTCAAGACGTCTTTACCAATGTTTTGGCGGCTTCCCGAAACGTGCAAAAACCTATTGAAAATATAGCATCGTGGGTATTTACAGCAGTTCGTAACAGAATCATTGATTCATACAGGAAGAAAAGAGCCGAAACATTTTCGGACATGCAGACTCCAAGCCAGGCAGAAGATGGAATAGATACATTTGAAAGCTTTTTAGGCGATTACACGACTACACCAGAAGTTGATTTGCTTCGCAAGACAATCTGGGAATCTGTTCAGGACGGGCTTTCCGAGCTTCCCGATGAACAGAGAGAAGTTTTCGTAAAGAATGAATTCGAAGGTATTTCGTTCCGTGAAATGTCTGAAGACACCGGAGTTAATATTAATACTCTTCTTGCACGCAAGAGGTATGCAGTGCTTCATCTCAGGAAAAGACTGAAGAATTTATATACATCTGTGAGCGAGAATTAACCCGCAATTGTGTGATTAAGTTGAAAGTAATCAATTGATTATAAAAAGGTCTGCCTCGAAAAAGGCGGACTTTTTTTTTTAAATTTTAAACCAAAGGCATTAAAAATGAATGAATAGCCACTATCTTCAGATAGTGGACATATTTTCAAATCACCAGTGGATTTATCCCCTTAAAAATAAGTGACTAAAGTCGAAGTGCCGGGAGGATACTCATACCACTATCTGAAGATAGTGGCTATTCATTCCCCCAAAAATAATACTATTCTGACAATATTACAAATTAAAGATATGACAAAATGACAGTTTAATGACATAATAACAAAACAGAAGTGTGAAATGAAACTGTGAAATTTCAATTACAGGATGTGAAAGGAATTTAACAGAAATAATACAAATGGACAATTCATTAATTGCTCCAAATGATTTTAAAAGAAGAAAAAATAAAATAATTCTATGATAAATTAAAAAAATTATCGTGTAACTAAATAAAGAAAATTCGAGATTGATAAAAATCAAAAAAACCATCAAAATAAATATTTTTGTAAATTGTGTATTGAATTTTATTAAGTAAGATTTTTCTATGACTGAATCATTACAAAAGGCATTAGATACAATAATCAGAGTCGCTGACCCTGACAAAGTTATACTTTTCGGTTCCTTTGCAAGAGGAGAGGAAACCCCAGACAGTGACTATGATTTGCTTGTTCTGAAAAATGAAGTGAAACACAGAAGAAAACTTGCACAAAAAATTCATTCAAATTTTCACAATGTCGGAGCACCATTCGATATACTTGTCTATGAAACAGATAAATTTGAAGAGATAAAGAATTACCCTTATAAAATATATTATGATATTGATAAAGAAGGTGTAATCATTTATGAAAAAAACTGATGATTTTAAAGAGTGGTTAAGTCGAGCGAAAAGTAATTTAACTCTGGCAAAGGAAACTAAACAAAATAATTATATTTATTATGAAGACCTTTGTTTCGAAGCTCAGCAATGTGCTGAGAAGTCATTCAAAGATCTGTGCATTTATAATAATATTTCATTTCCAAAAACACATGACATTTATTATTTAATTGATATTTTAGAAGAAAGAGGTATAAACATACCTTCAAAAATCAGAATAGCAGGTGATCTATCGGACTATTCATCAGAAACAAGATATCCGGGAGACTATGAAGAAGTTGATGAGAAAGAATACAAACGTGTAATAAAGATTGCAGAAGAAGTGTTTAATTGGGTAAGTAAAAGGATTAAATAGCAAATTGATATAGCGTGGGCAATTTTGGAAATTGCCCCTACAATTTAATTTGACATCACAATAATTTATCGTTAAGTTTGTTTTTACGTTTATACTTGATAAAAAACTGAAGCACTCATTAATTTCAAAGGGAGGGCGTTTGGTATGAAGAAGTTTATAATTTTATTGCTTGTCATTTCGGTTACGGCACTGACCGCACAGAACTACCAATACTTCACAGCAAAACAGGGAATCCCCAAAGCGATGGAAATTGCAAAAGCATATTTTCAGAGTGATAGTGTAGAGTTGTATGAGATAAAATGCATAAGAACTGGTGAAGATTCAGCAGGCAATCAAATTAGTTTAGAATCATTAAATCCCTATAATGATACCAATGGAACTTCACTTTTTTGGTATTATAAATCTTGCAATAAAATGGATTCTTGTTTTTATTTCAGAGTTAAAAAACAAAACGAAATTTTTTTTGTTGATACTGTTTTTTATTATTATCAGAAATATTGGTTTTACACTCCAATAAATTCAAATGATATTATAATTGATTCAGATTCATTACTAGAATACATAAACAATTGTCATCTCTATGATATTATTCTTCTTATGAAACAAAGGATGCAATATTTTATTTTGGTTTTTTCAAAAGCCAATCACTTTGAAGATCCCCAATGGTTTGTTATTGGTAAAGGATATTCTTGTGAAATAAACGCTAAAACAGGTGATTGTTGGGATATTCCGACTTCTAATAATCTAATTGAAAATATTAAATCTGACCTGATAATTAATTCAAATCCTAATACTGACATTATAATAATTGAATTAAATTCGGATTTGATACAGGAGGCAGAGCTGAAGCTCTACGACCAGGTTGGGGTTCTGCTCTTTGCAGATAAGCTGAATAACAAAAGCTATCAGTTAAACACATACAATTATCCTTCGGGTTTGTATATTTTACAAATAAAGTATGGGGGGAATGTAATTACAAAGACTGTGATGGTTGTGCATTGATGATGATTGAGAATATTTACAATTGTTAAATACAACAATCAAAATGTTGCTTCGTTTACTTATTTGAAACAAATTATAACGGATAAATTATGACTCAGTCAATAAGTACAATTTTTGAAAAGGTATCATCACTGCCGCCAGAGGTTCAAGATGAGATTGCAATGTATTGGGGTGATGACCTTGATTCAGAACTTCAATGGGATTCTACATTGAAAAATTCCTCAGCCCATCTTGAATTACTCGCGGAAAAAGCTTTGCAGGATTATAAAACCGGAAATACAATAAGAAAAGGATTCGACGAACTTTGATTTCGGAACTGAACGATGATTTCGTCAAATGCTTTTCGAGACTTCCCGACAGAGTAAAAAGAAGTGCAAAGAAGAGTTATAAATTATGGAAACAAAATCCATATCACCCAAGCCTTGATTTCAAAATTGTTCATCCTACAAAACCAATTTATTCCGTTCGGATAAGTATCGGCTGGCGAGCTTTAGGTGTAATGCAGGATGATATTATTGTATGGTTCTGGATTGGCTCTCATTCAGAATATAATAAAATATTGAAGAAATAAATAATACATAAATTTATATTTGAATTCACAATAATTTATCGTTAAGTTTGTTTTGATTTTATACTTGTTATAAATAACTGAAGCTTTGAACACAAAGGGAGAGAGGCTTAGTATGAAAAAGCTCATTTTATTATTGCTTGTCATTTCGGTTACAGCACTGACTGCACAGAACTACCAATACTTCACAGCAAAGCAGGGAATTCCAAAGGCAATGGAAATTGCAAAAGAATATTTCCAAAATGATAGTGTGGAGTTGTATAAGATAAGTTGTATGATGAAATATAAAGAATGGATTAATTATAATGATTCTACAGGAAAATCATTAAACTGGTATTATAAAGTTTGTAATTTATATGATTCTTGCATGTTTTTTAGAATTAGGGAAAATAATCTGGATTTTGAGTCTGATTCTGTCATAGTAAGTAGCAAATGGAAATACGAGTTTCCAATATTAGTAAATGAAATTATCATTGATTCGGATTCTCTATTGAATTGCAAAAAAAAATGTCATGCTGCTGATTGGTATTTGTTTAATTTTTCATTAATAGTAATGCCTGACATTGCTGATAATCCTTTTGGAAATGATCCAGTATGGGGTTATTATTATGGTGGTTCTTATCCAGGGGATCTATCTGCTGGATATTGTTATATTAATGCAAAGACTTGTGATTGCAAAGATTATATTCTGGATGTCTCTGAAAAAAATAATAACAGTTCATCATTCATCATCAAAACAGAATCAAACTCAGACAACATCACAATAGAACTAAATTCGGATTTGTTTCAGGAGGCAGAACTGAGATTGTACGACCAGGTTGGTGTTCTGCTCTTTGCTGATAAGCTGAATAACAAAAGCTATCAGTTAAACACATACAATTATCCTTCGGGTTTGTATATTTTACAAATAAAGTATGGGGGGAATGTAATTACAAAGACTGTGATGGTTGTGCATTGATGATGATTGAGAATATTTACAATTGTTAAATACAACAATCAAAATGTTGCTTCGTTTACTTATTTGAAACAAATTATAACGGATAAATTATGACTCAGTCAATAAGTACAATTTTTGAAAAGGTATCATCACTGCCGCCAGAGGTTCAAGATGAGATTGCAATGTATTGGGGTGATGACCTTGATTCAGAACTTCAATGGGATTCTACATTGAAAAATTCCTCAGCCCATCTTGAATTACTCGCGGAAAAAGCTTTGCAGGATTATAAAACCGGAAATACAATAAGAAAAGGATTCGACGAACTTTGATTTCGGAACTGAACGATGATTTCGTCAAATGCTTTTCGAGACTTCCCGACAGAGTAAAAAGAAGTGCAAAGAAGAGTTATAAATTATGGAAACAAAATCCATATCACCCAAGCCTTGATTTCAAAATTGTTCATCCTACAAAACCAATTTATTCCGTTCGGATAAGTATCGGCTGGCGAGCTTTAGGTGTAATGCAGGATGATATTATTGTATGGTTCTGGATTGGCTCTCATTCAGAATATAATAAAATATTGAAGAAATAAATAATACATAAATTTATATTTGAATTCACAATAATTTATCGTTAAGTTTGTTTTGCATTTATACTTGTTAAAATAACTAAAGCTTTGAATACAAAGGGAGAGAGCTTAGTATGAAAAAACTCATTTTATTATTGCTTGTCATTTCGACTACAGCACTTGAGGCACAGAACTACCAATACTTCACAGCAAAGCAGGGAATACCAAAAGCATTGGAAATTGCGAAGGCTTATTTTAAAAATGATAGTGTGAATTTATACTCCATAAAATGTGTTAGATGGATTAATATATCTGATACTATTTTCCCTTACCAAAAGTCAGTTTTAATTGATTCAATAAATCCTTATAATGAATCAACGGGGACATCATTGTATTGGTATTATCTTATATGCGATACAAATGATTCATGTAATTATTTCAGAATTTGGAATAAAGCAGGAGATTACGAAGTAGATTCTGTTTTCAAAGATTTTAAAAGGGACTATCTATTACTTGAAAAAGACATTTTAATTGATACAGACTCATTAGTAAAATGTGTAGAAAATATTTGGTCTAACCTAATTAATTATTCTGAATTAATTGTTACAAAAGATGGTTATCCATTTCATAATGGGAGTGTGCCTGTTTGGTATTATGAATGGAAAGATTTATATAGCACTACAGAAGATATATTATATATTAATACAAAAACATGTGAAAGTTATCATATAGTAGCTGATGTTTCTGAAAAAAAACATAATAATTCTATTATCACTATCAAATCAGACCCAAACACAGACAACATTACAATAGAATTAAATTCGGATTTGTTTCAGGAGGCAGAGCTGAACTTGTACGACCAAGTTGGAGTTCTGCTCTTTTCGGACAAGCTGAATAATAAAAGTTATCAATTAAGCACGTATAATTATCCTTCGGGTTTGTATATACTGCAAATAAAACATGGAGGAGATTTAATAACGAAGACGGTGATGATTGTGCATTGAAGATGTATGGGAATTGGTTTTAATTAATATTTCTTATTCTTACCTTTTTGGTAGTGATAGTTATGAATTTACCTTCAAGTTCATCAAGGTTTTTCAAAAATAATGATTTTAAAATGGAAATGATTTCGGATTTATCTTTATGATGGTATCTCAAGAAAACAACACTGATATTTTTCTTCTGATGAGCAAACACCCATTCTCCAAAATCCTTATCTTCTGTTACTATTATTTTGTTTGAAGTAATTGGTAAATTGATAATTTCCTCATCAGATATTCCTGGATATGATTCACCAATTGATAAGATATCGGGATGTAATTTTCTTAATTCATTAATAATGTTTCTGTCAATATTTTCATCGGCAATTATCATTTAAGCCAATTCCAATACCTCTTCATTCCCGACAACGTTTGAAGCATACTCAAGGGCTGCGTGAACCTGTTCAGTATTCAATTGAGGATACATTTCGATTAATAGTGGAATTGATACACCTTCGGATAGTTTCTTTAAAATTAATTCAACTGTAATCCTTGTACCTTTAATTATAGGTTTACCAAGCATTATTTTATAATCTGAAATAATATAGTCTTTGTAATTTATCATCTTAATTCTTCAATAGTATATAATAAAAAAATTAAACGTAATTTTCGATTGTTTATTTTACCTACCCAATCTTCTCATTCCATCTAATGCGACTTCATTTGTCGGTTCGATTGATAATGCAAGGCGAAATGCTTTTTCTGCTTCTTCAGGACGTTTTGTGTAGAGGGCATACCTTCCTATGTTTGCTATGTTGATTGCGACTGTATTGCGGATGCCATCTACGAGATGTCCCTCGCTGTGGTCTAATGATTTCATAAAGCGTGTCAGTTTATTCGAATTAAATGATGCAGGGAAAATGCTGTCACCCTTCATAAGCCTGAAAGCAAATCCCTGTGGTACTTTCTCGTAGTCTTTGCCTATGTCAGGGTCGGTTGTTATTATGTCAATAGTTAGATAAATGGGTTTCTTGCCATAGTTCTGGTCAATGAAACTGTTGAACATATTGACAAATCTTTGCTGAATTCTTTCACGGCTGTACGGCTGTTCTGATTCGAACAATTCGAGGTCTTCGAGATAGAGGTTCATCTCCTTTTCAGATTTCTTTGCAATTTCGGGATACCATAATGAAAATTGTTTTGGATACCATGTACGCCGCATCAGTTCTTTCTCGATAAGAACAATGTCTTTACGATAGCCTTCCACTTTTTGCATATACCAGAAAGCAGAGCAGTAGTAATCCCATTGTGCTGAAATTATTAATGCATTAGGTTCAAGATTGTTTGTTAATATTTTTGTGTATTCGGGAACGATTACGTTATCAGATTCATCGTTTGTTGTATAATTAAAAGCAAGAGCAATTACCGGTAAAACGAAAAACGCCGGAATGAGTCTGAATGAGCGCTTAGCCAAAGTCAATAAGCCAACACCCGATACTAAAAGTAATGCGAAAAATGCAGTTGAAAAGTATGTGTCAATGTCGTGAATCTGGTAATTCAATGTATATGCAAGGCAGAAAACAATCAGAAAAATGAAGAACCAGAAAAGTTCTTTAGATGTTTTGAGCAAAATATAAAAACCATAAAGCATAAACAGAATGCCGACAAAACCAAGCTGGAAAGGTACTTCTTCTGCAAAGCGGACTAAGTTCGTTTTCCATAGACTCATATCTGCAAACATCCATACCTGGTACTGCTTGCCCGATACATGATAAATGAATTTATCCCAGTTTCGTGACACCCATCCCCAGTTGAACTCTGGTAGTGTGGCGGCTCTCATAGGGAGATATATGTAAAAGCTTAATCCTATGAAAAGTGGAATAAGCAGGATGGCAAAAATTTTCCAACGTTCTGCACTGAAATTAAATTTTTCATCAGTTCGATTGAAGAATAAATAGAGAATAGCCGGAAGCATCAGCACAGTTGTGAGATGGTTGGCAAATCCTAATCCGAGTAAAAATGCTGAGAGCAAATAATATTTTTGATTGTTTTCCAATACAGCTTTCAACAGGAATAAAATTATGAGGTTCATCAGTAAAAGTTGTAATGAATAAACCTCGATTGATGTTGCCTGCTGCCAGATTGTGCGTGCAAAGGCATAAGTAAGAGACAATGCTGTTGAGAGAAGTATAATTGAAGAATCATCAATTTGCCTTGACCATAATATTGAAAACTTTGATGACTTGCTTTTTTTCTTTTTGTCAGGTGTTTGTGATTTGCTCTTATGTTTGTTTGAAAGATAAGTCAGAACAAGAAAAGAGGTGTGGAAGAATACAAGTACAGACATAGCTGTCAAGAAACCTGCGAATATATTCAGTGATTGAATATTCGATAATGGCAAAGGCAGTTTAGTCCATAAATAACCCAGAATCGAAAACAAGGGATAGCCGGTCGGATGTGCAATTCCGAGTGTCGTGCATACGGATGCAAGCTCGCCGCAGTCCGTGAACATCAGCCCGGGAGCGGCTGTCAGTATATAAATTATAAACGAAACAACAAAAACGAAAACCGAGAAAATGTATTTATTGAATAATTTCATAATTGGAATAACAAAGAAAATTAGAAATTAATTTTATTTGAATAGCCACTATCTTCAGATAGTGGAGGTTAATTACCTCCGAATTCGACTTTAGTCACTTATTTAAGGGGATAAATCCCGATTTGTGCTGATGAACTAATCCCACTACTTAAAAGTAGTGGCTATTCATTGAAGCAAAAATAATGAATGTATGAGTATTTCACAATTTTGCAATTCATTATGCACTGAAGTTGAGATGAAAATTTGATTATTAAGGATTACTGTTTGATATAAATTTAATACAATTCACTTGGTTCTAAGGTTTTGATATAAAAAATACCATCAAGAGATTTTGTCCAATTATTCTGAAGTTCAATGTTTCCTAAACACTTTGAATTCAAATTTCTATCAAATATATCCTTAATGTTTTTGTTGCGAAAATCAATAAATAAATATTCTTTATTTAATGACTGTAAAATGTCTTCAATACTTCCTTTTGAAGGATTTGATAAATCAGTCACATTCTGGTAGACAAAATTCAACATTTTTCCAACGGCTGATGTAAATCCAACAACATATACTTTGTTTTTATAATACTCGGAAATATATTCACCAACCCTTTTAATATTATTTTTGTTATAACTTTCAAAATCAATTCCTTTTGAGTCTTTAATTAAATGAGCAGTAGCAGCCCATACAATAATCTTATGGTTTTTGTAATAATTATTTTTTAAAAAAATGATATTTTCAGCCATAATACTATCACGAATAATTCCTGGAATATAAGGGTCATCTTTGTTGATTAAACCATCTGTCCAAGCATTCAACCCATTAATTTGTTGTATCCAAAAATTAATATTATCTGTTTGGTCAGAATTTTTATGAATTAAACTTTTAAGTTTATCTTTTATTAGATTAAGATGCCTCTTATACGTTTTTGCAAAATTTAAAATGCTATCTTTATTTTGTTCAGGTGAATAGTATAAAGGAAACTTTACAAAAAGGTTTAGAAAATTTTTCCAAACAGAACCTTTAATAAATTTCTTATCCAGTGGTTTCAAAAAAGTTTCAAAATCTTTTAAGAAATAATTTCGCATAAACATAGATGTAGTTCTATTATCTATTCCTGTCAATATTAATGGGTGAAAGGTATTTTTCTTTGAAGATATATATTTAAATAAAGGAATGCATTGCTTACTTGAGGACCAAAGTTTATTTATACCTTTTTGTGATGATTGCAAAGGATCTTTTCCTTTTTTTATTTCCTGCCATACTTTATTGCCATCAAACATGATATTTTCAAAAGCTAATACATCGAATCCCATCTCCTGATGAAGAAACTTAATTAGTCTCGTCTTTGCTTCATAAGTAGAACCATCGCCGTGGGATTGCTCGCCCAGCATAACAATATCAACATCTTTCAGGATTTTTTTAAGAGGTTCAAGATCGGAAAAATTTGTGTCATTTGGATTTATGGATTTTATATTAACAAATAAATCCATGTTATTATTTTCAACTTCCTGGCAACTAGTATTAATAGATGAAATAAAAAGTGTAATAATGAATAATGAAAAATTATACTGATGTATGTTTTTATTAAATAATTTCATAATTGGAATAACAAAGAAAATTAGAAATTAATTTTATTTGAATAGCCACTATCTTCAGATAGTGGAGGTTTCATAGTCCAATATTCAGGTTTTAGAGTAGTGACACGGCATACCGTGTCCCAACACGTTATTTCAGGGATAAATCCCAATTTGTGTTGACGTACCATCACCACTACTTAAAAGTAGTGGCTATTCATTTTTATTTTATTCAGGCAAAAATAATGAATGTATGAGTATTTCACAATTTTGATTCCGCTTCGGCGTAGGCGTCTTCGGTTTCGTAAACCCTGATTTTAGGGCAAATAAAAAACCCCCTTAATCCCCCTTTGAAAAAGGGGGCAGCTACTTCTCTATAATTTTGATTCCGCTTCGGCGTAGGCGTCTTCGGTTTCGTAAACCCTGATTTTAGGGCAAATAAAAAACCCCCTTAATCCCCCTTTGAAAAAGGGGGCAGCTACTTCTCTATAATTTTGATTCCGCTTCGGCGTAGGCGTCTTCGGTTTCGTAAACCCTGATTTTAGGGCAAATAAAAAACCCCCTTAATCCCCCTTTGAAAAAGGGGGCAGCTACTTCTCTATAATTTTGATTCCGCTTCGGCATAAGCGTCTTCGGTTTCGTAAACCCTGATAATGATGTGATTGATATTAGAATAGTTTTTGAATTGAGGTGTTAATTCGCTAATGAATAAGTCGGCGAGATTTTCGGCTGTTGTGGTTTCTTTTATGACGTAATGCTTGAAATTATTTTTGGTGAGAAAATCGAGCATGAGAGTGTCGGACTCATTGCAGATGAAGGCATGGTCGAGCTTTCGGATGAGAGGCATAACAATTTTTTCAATGTCATAATAATCTATTAACATTCCATTTCCATCAATATCGCCTGATAATTCAATTCTCAGTTTGTAAGAATGTCCGTGAATGTTTTTGCATTCTCCTTTATGAAAAGGCAGGCGGTGGCTCATTTCCCATTTAAACTCTTTAGCTATTTTTGAATACATATCTTTTTTTCTAAATTTAAAATTTAAAATTTTCAATTTAAAATAAATTTTAAATATCTAAATTTTAAATACTACCTATTGTTTAATATTATAAATTTATTGAAATTTTTAAATTGAATATTATTTCTATAAAATATTATATATAATTACAAAAATAATTCCTTTTTACTCACCTTTTTTATATTCTGCTGTGATGATAGAATTCATTCCGCCGCGAGTCGTCCATTCGCTTGTTATTTCCATTTCAAGCGGTTCACATGCGGCAACGAGGTCATCGAGAATCTGATTCGTTACGGCTTCGTAAAAAATACCTTTATCCCTGTAACTCAGGAAATAATACTTCAGTGCTTTGAGTTCGAGACAGACTTTGTCCGGTATATATTTGACCGTTATTATGCCAAAATCAGGCAGGCCTGTCTTTGGACAGACAGAGGTAAACTCAGGATTGACATGAGTAATCGCATATTTTCTATTTGGTTTCGGATTCGGAAACGTTTCAATCGAAATCATAACTCTCCATTTATAAAATTGTTATGCTTATGACGTAAGTAAATTAATAATATTAATTCAAAAGATACTTAATTTTTGAAAAATGCTTATTAATTTAAGGCATAGTATTTGTTATAAATTGCAAAGAATTATAAATATTATGGAATTTTCAAATTGTCATACTGAACGAAGTGAAGCATTACCATTCTTTAATCAAGTGAGATTCTTCGTTTTACTCAGAATGACAAGGAAATATTTTTTGTTAAATGTTGGGGTAAGCGGATGGGTATGGTACACTCCGGTGCGCCGGAGAAGTTTGTTATTGATTTGAAGAACAAGTTCAATATTAATTATTTTATCGAAACGGGTACATTCAAAGGAGCTACATCCGTTTGGGCTTCGAAGCATTTTGAAAAAGTGTTCACGATTGAAGCTTCTCTCGATTTGTACAATGAATGTAAAACCAACTTCGGAAATATATCGAATATTGAATTTATTCTCGGAGATTCAAAGAGAAAGCTCGATGATGTTCTCAGACGCCTGAATCAGCCTGCAATATTATGGCTTGATGCTCATTACAGCGGTGATATTACTTATGGTTTCGGTGACGAATGTCCTCTTCTTAACGAAATAGAAATAATCAATAATTCAAATACAGAAAATTTTATTCTCATAGATGATGCACGGATTTTCCTTGCACCGCCGCCGCCGCCGCATGATAAAAGCCAATGGCCCGATATTCAGACAGTTCTTGATTTATTGAACCAGGGCGGCAGAAGATATTCAATCATATTTGACGATATTATTTTATCTGTTCCTATTTATGCAAAAGAATTTGTATCGGATTATTATCAAAAAACATTAACCGAAACAGTGTCAGAACCGCAACCGGTAACATCAGCACCAAAAGAAATTAAAAAGGAAGAGAAAAAACTTTTTGATTTAATACAGGAAATAAAAGAGAAAAAATTATGGCCGGAAGGTAAGCCGCTGAGGCTTCATCTCGGATGCGGCGAACAGCATTTCAACGGATACATAAACGTTGACTATCCTCCTTCGGAGCATGAAATAATGAATGTGAAGGCTGATGTTTTTGCCGACATTACTAAACTTTACCTACCTGATAATTCCGTTGATGAAATCAGGCTCCACCATGTGTTCGAGCATTTCAGCCGTGTAGGGGCTTTGGCACTGTTGATTCGCTGGCATCAGTGGCTTAAGGTCGGTGGTGAACTATATATAGAGACACCGGATTTTGAAGGTAGTGCAAAAACATTTCTATCAGCAACTAAATGGAAGGTCAAGACAGGTGTAATACGTCATCTTGCAGGAGACCAAGTAAGTTCGTGGGGTTACCATATTGACCATTGGTTCCCGGAAAGATTTGAGCAGACTTTTGAGAAGCTTGGTTTTATTAACATAAAAACAAAAAGCGAATCATGGAAGCATGAGCCTTATCTATCAAATGTACATGCTGTCGGGGTGAAATCGAGAGATATGACAATTCAGCAACTGCTCGAAGCCGCAGATGAGTTGCTTTGGGACAGCACTGTTGCCCAGTCGGAAGCACCTTCACACGAAGCATGGAAAAGGCAATTGAGGGAAATTGTTCTTAGCGGGGGAGAAATGCCTCATCCTGTTATTGATTATGAAAAATTTCAATTTGATTTGCCTCAGACAGCAATACCTGTAATGAAACAAAGGGCTACTTCTATGTCATTAGATGAAATACACAATTTCAACCAAAGGGACAGGGATAAGTGGGTGATTGCAAAAGCAAGTGAGGTTCCCGCAGGCTCTTCTATTCTCGATATTGGTGCAGGCACTTGTCCATACAGAAAATATTTTTCGCATTGTAATTATAAAGCACATGACTTTAAAAAGTACCAAGGTGTGATGCTCGGCAATACTACAGAATACGGTGAAATTGACTATGAGTCTGATATTGTGTCAATCCCAGTACCGGATGAATCATTCGATTATATTCTCTGCACGGAAGTGCTGGAGCATGTCCCGGAGCCAATCAAAGCGATTGAAGAAATGAGCAGGATATTGAAGCCGGGTGGAAAAATGATACTTACTGCTCCCCTTGGTTCCGGGCTTCACCAGCTTCCATATCATTATTACGGCGGCTATACGCCTGAGTGGTACAAGCTGATGGCTGAAAGATACAATTTGAATTTAATTGAGATTGTTCCAAACGGTGGATATTTCAGGCTTCTTGCACAGGAGTCGGCAAGGCTTGCATGGACATGGGACCAGCACAAGCAATTTCATGGAGAAAACGGGCAACTCATACACAGCTTGTTTGGTGAGTGGATTCCGAGATATTTATTCCGACTTGAGGAAAATTGTTTTATTGACCAGTTCACAGTCGGCTATCATGTCATACTTCAAAAGCCGGGAAAAAAACCGGTTCCAAAATTTGAAAACAGAATTTCAGAACAGAAAAACACTGATGATTTCAGGGATATAAAAGCAATGTTAAAACTTGCAAATGCGGAAGCCGAAAAAGGAAATTATGAAAAGGCATTCAGACTTGCACTGGCAGTATTAAGCATAGAGCCTGACAATCGGGATGCAGCAAAAATATTATCGGGAGAGTGAGATGTCTGGAAAAACAAAAGAAACATTAATACTCGTATTCAGCCGTAACAGGGCTATGCAGCTTGATGCTACTCTCCGCTCATTAATGCTCCATTGCAACGATGTTATTGAATATGAAATACGTATTTTGTACACAACATCCTCTGAACAGCATCAGAGACAGTACGACTCTTTATCAAATGAGTATCAAAATTATCGGAATATAAAATTTGTCAAGGAAAAAAGTTTCAAGAGTGATATTCTCGCTATGACAGCCCCTTATGAGAAACTATTGTTTCTTGTTGATGACAATATTTTTGTCAGAGATTTTGAAATGTCCGAGCTTGATAATCTTCTCGATAAACATCAAAACGCAGTTGGAATATCTCTCAGGCTCGGCAGGAACACAGATTACTGTTACTCGCGCAGAGCATCACAGAGATTCCCAACATTTACACAAATTGAAAAAAGCTATCTGAGTTTCAATTGGACAAATGAAGAATTTGATTTTGGATACCCGCTTGAATTGTCCAGCTCTATGTACAGAGTGGCAGACATTTTCAAGCTGATGGCAGTTATTGATTTTCATAATCCGAATACACTCGAAGAATATTTATGGCAGAATATCTCTTATTACAGGGATTCACTCAATGAATTATTATGCTACGATAAGTCTTTAACATTCTGTATTCCTGTTAACAAGGTTCAGACAACAAATCCAACTAACCGGGCATCGGAGGAGTTCAGCTATTCTGCTGATGATTTGGCTGTTCAGTTCGATAATGGAAAAAGAATTGATATTGAAAAGTACATAAACTTTACTCCAAATGCATGTCACCAGGAAGTTGAATTATTATTATCAGGAGAGAATGAAAGAATATCTGAGCCAATTGTTTCTGTAGTCATACCCTGCTATAAACAGGCAGAATTTCTCAGGGAAGCAGTTGAAAGCGTTGTCAATCAGAACTACAGGAATTGGGAATGTATCATTGTAAATGACGGCAGTCCTGACAACACAAATGAAATTGCGAATAAATTAATACAAGAATACAAGCAATTCAATATAAGACTTATTGAAAAAGAAAACGGCGGCTTGCCGGATGCAAGAAATGCAGGAATAAAAATATCAAAAGGTAAATACATTCTTCCGCTTGATGCCGATGATAAAATAGCTCCCGATTATCTTGAGGATACAGTTACTATGCTCGAAAGACATCCCGAATATGATATTGTCTATGTTGACGAGCAAAATTTTGGCGAGACAAATCATATCCATAAGAAAGGTGTATCGGAGCTTCAATACCTGATGCAATACAATGTGCATGACTATTGCAGTTTGTTCAGAAAAGAAGTATGGGTAGTAACAGGTGGTTTTTCTACAGCAATGTTTATCGGAGCCCATGACTGGAATTTCTGGGTAACGGCAGCTAAACACGGATTCAAATCATTCCATCTCGAAAAGCCTCTTTTTCTTTATCGCAACCGTGCAGGCACGATGGTGGAAACCACACTTTCAAAGTTGGATGAAGTCAAAGCCCACATAATAATTCATCACAAAGAACTGTATGATGAAAAAACTATTTCTGAAGCGAAGGAAAAAATCAGAAAAATGCCTGATAGCAGTTCGGAGAGGCTACTAAAAGCATTGCAGAAACATCCTCATAATCCCATTCTTCACGAACTGTATATGATTTGGAAACAACAAGAAGTGGGAACTGTGATGGTTTCTGTTATCATTCCCACTTATAATCGCCCGGAAAGATTAAAGACTGCCATAAAAAGTGTGCTGGAACAGACATATAAAGATTTTGAAGTAATCGTTATCAATGATGGTGGACAATCTGTAAAAAATGTTGTCGAAGAATTTAATGACAAGAGAATAAAATATCTGGAGCTAGGGAAAAACAGCGGTATGTCTGTTGTTAGGAATACGGGAATCAGGTGTTCAAAAGGCAAGTATCTCTGCTATCTCGATGATGATGATTACTTTTATCCCGGCCACCTTGAAACACTGGTTAGATTTCTCGAAAACAGCAATTATAAAGTCGCATATACAGATGCTTTCAGGGCAAGCCAAACCTTGCAGAATGGGGAATATGTTACAACCGAAAGAAAAGTCATATATTCTGAGGATTTTAATTATCCCAAGCTCCTTATCGGCAATTACATCCCTATACTATGTGTAATGCATAATAGAGAGTGCCTGGTAAAATCGGGGATGTATGATGAAGCTCTGACGACACACGAAGACTGGGACCTTTGGATAAGAATTGGCAGTTATTATGAGTTTGCACACATTAAAAAAGCAACCTGTGAATTTACCTGGAGAACAGACGGTTCTTCGATGACATCATCACGCAGGGCAGACATGCTGAGGACTTTGAGAATAATATATAACAAGACAAAAGGCATTGTCGCAGGTAATGAGGAAATCCTTTACCACAGAAATATTAATATAAAGTCCTTTGAAGACGAAGTCAATTTGATACTTGTAAAAGAAGGAAGAGATATCGGTTCAACTCTGATTGGAAATCAAAATGTAAGTATTATTATTCCCACTTTCAATAAGCTTGAATTGACGAAGAAATGCATTGAAAGTATTTACAATCATACACATGGCATTAACTATGAAATAATTGTAATTGATAATGCATCTAACGACGGCACATCAGAATATTTAAAAGAACAATCTTTAATCAATAAGAATTTCACATATATTCAGAATATAAAAAATGAAGGTTTTGCTGTTGCCTGTAACCAGGGGATAAACCAAAGCCAAAGCGAATATGCCGTTCTGTTAAACAACGACATAGAAGTAACGAATGGCTGGCTAAATGCATTAGTTAAAGAAGCTGAAACAGATGAAAGAATCGGAATTGCCGGCTCATTGCTTCTATATCCCGGCACAGACAAAATCCAGCATTGCGGAGTGAGAATCGGAAAGTTAGGCAATGGCATTGCACCTTACCACATTAACAAGTTGAAGAGCCTAAAATACACTCCGGCAGCAAGAAATTCGAGGGATTATAAAGTCGTTACAGCGGCTTGTGCCCTGATTAAAAGAAAAGTCATCGATGATATTGGTTTGTTTGATGAAAAATTCAAAAACGGATATGAAGACGTTGATTATTGCTTCCGTGTTTATACTAACGGGTATAGAATCAGATACTGTGCAGACAGCGTTGTTTATCATTACGAATCAATGACACCAACAAGACATGACTATGATAAAATTAATCAGGCTCTGCTTGACGAGAAATGGTTCGACAAAATCGAGCATGACGATGATGAAAACAATACCATTACAAATCTATGGGAATTACGGAGCAGAGAAGAGCTTGAAAAAAATCCCGATGAAATTCGATATATCCACAGGCTGATAATCATGCTTTTGAGAAATGCAGACTTCCGTGAGGCTGAAGAGTTAAAGAAAAAAATGATTTCTTTATTATCTAAGCAGGAAAAAAGTATGCCGTCTATTACTTTTATCATTCCATATACATCCGATATAGAATCTCTGGCTGAATGCATAAAGTCAGTCAGAAGTACAGTAACAAATATTAATTTTAATATCATAATTTCGGGAAATATTCCTCAAAATGTTGTCGATACTGGCTTGCCGAGGCTTCTTGTCAAAACAGATGATGTCCTATTACTTAATGACCCGATGATAAACAATAGTATCATATCGTCGAGCCAGGGTATAATTACAAATAACTCCTGCTTTGTTTGTTTAGTTAATCCCTCTCTACGAATGAGTGAGGGGTGGTTCGATGAATTGCTGAAAGAAATAGAATCGGATGTAAATATTGGTATTGTCGCTCCAATCATACTTGATGAAAAAAAAGATGTAATCAAATCCGGATGGATGGAACTTAAAACAAAGCCAACAGAAATTGAAGTGTCATACCCTTATGATGGAACTAATATCAAAACATTTCCTGAGGCTGAAAAATCAAAAGATGTTCAAGCTCTTCCATTATCTTGTATGCTAATCAGGAAAACGGCAGTTGTAAATATTGGTGTATTGGATGAAGGATTTGAAAGATATTTTGCGGATGCAGATTTCTGCCTGAGAATGGCTCAGTGCGGATTCAAAGTGAGATTTTGCGGCAAGAGTAAGGTTTATGATACCGGGCAAATAAAAGATGATTTGGACTTAAAATCAACTAAGGATTACCATAGGTTCAGAAGCAAATGGACAGGGCAAATTTCTACCGGTAATAAAGGTAACATTAGCTTTGTCAAAAATATTATACCTATAAAAGTTGATGAAGATTTTGTTCGGGAAAGTAAGGTAGAAATACCACAAAGGGCAGAAAATAAATTCACTGCATTAGATGAAAAAATCACATTTTCAATTATTATCCCTGTACATAATAATCTCGATTACACAAAGAAATGCCTCGATGGAATCAGGAAGACAAAGGGTTTATTCAATATCGAAATAATTGTTATTGATAATGCATCAACAGATGGCACGTCAGAATTTCTGCACAATCTGCAGAATGTAGAGAAGCATGGCAATGCGTCTCTACAATTATTAATCATAGAAAACAAGAATAACGAAAATTATGCTTATGTAAACAATCAGGGAGCAGAAATAGCAAAAGGGAAATATCTTGTCTTCCTGAATAATGACACATATCCTTTCCCCGGTTGGTTAGATGCTATTGCTAAAGAATTTCATATTAATCCTGATGTTGGAATTCAGGGAGCAAAACTGTTGTATGAAAACGGAACAATCCAACATGCAGGCATGATTTTCGGTGTTCGTCCCGGCAGGCCTGAAGAGCCTTATCATGCATATCTGACTGCAGACCCATCACTGCCGCTCGTTAACCGCAGACGGGAAATGCAGTTTGTAACAGGTGCATGCCTTGCTATTAGAAATGAACTGTTCAGACAAATCGGGGGTTTTGATGAAGAATACATCTTCGGCTGGGAAGACACAGACCTCTGCATGAAGGTTAATACATCAGGAAAGAAAATAATTTACAATCCCGAAGCCGTGCTGTATCATTATGAATCGGGGACCAAAAAGCTGAGACAGGCAAAGGGCGAAGATATGCTCGAACTCGATACACCCAAGGAAATAAGAAACCGCGAGCGTTTCATGAGCAAGTGGTCTCGGCATATCAGGCCTGATGCTGAATTATTCTATGCAGAAGACGGTTTAAAAATGCAGGGGAATACTCTCGCACCTATCAGCGAAGAAAAATTTAAGACAATGCTCGAATCTCAACTCAAAGGCAGTAAGCCTAAAGAAGAGAAGAAAGAATATTTCACCGGCTTTTCAAAGAAATTTCTCGCTCGCAATTATCGGGATGCAAAAACAGTGCTCATCAAATCCCCTCCTGCTATCGGCGATGCCTTCGCACTTACGGCTCTGACAGCGGAACTGAAGGAGAAATATCCTCAATTGAAAATTTATATTTCGGGGAATGAAGTCGTTGCCGATGTCTTTCTTAATCATAATGATATTGAAGATATTATACTGTCTGGCTCCGAGGAAGAACTCGCAATCGAATCAATGGCTGATGTTGTGGTTGATTACACAAACATTATTGCAAAACTTCCCGAATATTATAACGGTATATCCTACATGGACATCTTCGGAAACATAGCAGGAATGCGGTTCACGAAGCAGGATATTATTTACACAATCACCGAACAGGAATCCGATTGGGCAAAAAATGAAATATCCGGATTTAAAGACGGGAAAATTCTAATTGGCATTCAATTATTCACGAACAAAGACCAGAAGAGAAGTTATCCTTTTGTTAAGGATGTGGTAAAAGAGCTTCTGAACAGAAATCCGAATTTCCGGTTTCTTCTGCTTGGGAAAGAATCCCCCGGATTGAACATTCCCGAACTTTACGACTGTGCATGGAAGAACATTCCATTCCGCCTGCAAATGGCTCTGGCTAAGCATTGCGACAAGTTTCTCACGATTGACAGTGCGTTCTACCATGCAGGGCATAACTATTTCAAAAAGCCGACAATGGCCATTTTCGGGTTGACAAATCCGGCATTGAGCGGCAATCCTTCCGCAGGTTTCGCCGTTGTTCGCAACCATGGACTAAGCTGTCTCAACTGTTATTGGCGGATTCCTTGCAATATCGAATGTATGCACAAACTACCATCTTCGGTGATTGCCGATGAGTTCATGCAAATTGAAAATAAAATAACAAAGAAATTTGATTACAAGACTGTGACAATCAATGTTAATGAAAATACCGATATTGATGAACTGCTCTTTGGTTTTTACATCAATAATAAAGATACAGTTCGATTGAAATTAATTGATGAGAAAAATATCTTACCATCATATTTCGAAAATGCAAACGGAATTGAAATCGTTAGGGTATTTGAAAAAACACCCGGAAATATTGATGAAAATCTTTCGGGATTCAATTTTGAATTGGAAGATGAGGAAGAACAACCGATTGTTGAAAAAATTGACAACGTAGAGGCGCATGGCAATGTGTCTCTACAGGAAATAAATGGACATCCACAATTAAATATTGTCTGGGAAGGTTCGCAATTTGTTTATCATTCTCTTGCATTAATCAACCGCGAGCAGTGTGCAAACATCATTGATACAGGTATTGCAGAAGTAACGATTGTACCTTATGAAAATGACAGATTTCATCCGGGTGGAAATCCGAAGTATGAAAAACTAAAAGAGAATGATATAAGATATAAAAAGGAGGTTAACAAGGATGTTGGCCGTCTGCCATACGTGTGGGTGCGTCATCAATGGCCCCCCAGTTTCGAAGCTCCAAGGGGCGCAAAATGGATAATAATGCAGCCTTGGGAGTACACAACCCTGAGAAAAGATTTTGCCGAACTATTCAAACAGGCTGACGAGCTTTGGACTCCTTCCACATATTCGCGGCAGAGCTTCATCAATTCAGGTATTGATTTCGATAAAGTTCAGGTTATACCAAATGGCATTGACCCTGAGCTGTTCAAGCCATCGGGGGATAAGTATCAAATCCCTACGAAAAAGAAATTGAAATTCCTTTATATTGGCGGAACAATTTTCAGAAAAGGAATTGATGTCCTTCTTCATGCTTACACCAAAGCCTTCAATTCTGACGATGATGTTACTTTGTTAATCAAGGATATGGGTGGCGAATCGTTTTATAAGGGGCAGACAGCCAAGGACCACATAGAAAAACTGCGTCAGGTGCCCGGTTCGCCTGAAATCATATATTATGATGAATACATGACTGAAGAACAAATCGCAAATCTTTACAGGTCTTGCGATGTATTTGTCTGTTCCTACAGAGGTGAAGGATTTTCTCTCCCGACACTCGAAGCAATGGCTTGCGGCTTGCCTGTCATAGTTACAGATGGCGGTTCGACTGACGACTTTGTTGATGAAAAAGTAGGGTGGCTGATAACTTCTCAGCCCAGAACTATAGGCAATAAAATCGGCAACCTCGAACTAACAGGTGAGGCATTCGTTCTTGAACCCGATGCAGAAAAACTTATCGAGATTCTTAAAGATGTTTACGGCAATCCTACAATGATTTTCGATAAGGGACTGAAAGGAAGCTACCGTGCGAGAAGTCAATGGACATGGAAACGCTCAACATTGAAAATCTTCTCACGCCTCGATTATCTTTATGGGAAAAGAATGGCTCAAACAGCAGAAAATAAATTAAAAGATAAACGGGACGCTTTTGTAATTCTTGGGGAAGCCGATGAACAGTTTGATTCGGGGAATTATTACAATGCAAAACAATTATATAATCAAGCACTCGAAGAAGGCTTGAAGCCTGAGAAATTCAAACTACACGTATTGCATAAACTCTCGATGATTGAAATTATCGGGGGTAATTTGGAACAGTCTGAAGCGTATCTTGCAAGTGCTGAAGCCATATATGCAGGACATCCCGATAGCATCTATCTCCGTGCAAAATTATTCGGCATGAAAAAGAACTGGACTGAGATGCTCGAACAGCTCACCGAACTGATGAATAAATGGAAAGAAGCGAAATTCAAAACAACATTGAATGTTTCTTTGGATGACCTACTGTGCGATACCGCCGAAGGTTTCTTTGAATTTGGCGAAATTGAAAATTCACTTAACCTTTACACGCAGGCATTAAAGGTGAACAACAGTAATCCATATGCATGCTACGGTGCAGGACGCTGTTTACTTGCCGCTGATATAAAAGAAGATGCAAAAAAGATGCTCGAGTGGGCAGTCAGATTGAAACCTGATTATGCCGAAGCAGAGAATTTGCTCCGTACTCTGTAAAATTCACCAACCTGAAGGTTGGTGCTATTCTAACAAACATAATATAATTTCCATATTATAATGTCATAAATTGTCAGTCTGAGTCCATGACCACCGCCGATGCGATGGTAAAACAAAAATATGACAAATTAAAATCGTTCTTTATTTGAATAGCCACTATCTTCAGATAGTGGAGGTTTATTTCCACCCGATTCTGACTTTAGTCACTAATATTAAGGGGATAAATCCCGAATTGTGGTGAGTAACCATCCCACGACTTAAAAGTCGTGGCTATTCATAATATATCAAGATTTCTGGAAATGTGTCATTAACAGCGAAGTCGAAGACTGATTGGAAAATTGTTATTGCACTTTTCGACGGAGTTTATCTTGAACAAAGTGAAAAGCTCAATGTGACATTTCATTTAGGAAATGATATAACAATTTAGCGTAAGGGTGATGTTGTGAAGGCAGAGTAAGGAGTTTTGGCTAAGGAAACCCCCGAACCCTCCCGAAACAAGTTCGGGACAGGCTCTTTGAAAAAGGGGGCAACCAATTCAAATCATTAAAACCAAATAAATCATACAAATCACAGTTCCGACAATTTTACTTTGTGAACTTCGCGGCTTCTTTGCGAACTTTGCGTGAATAAAAGAGACCCTTCGACAAGCTCAGGGTGACATATCGAATGGATTCTAAATCAAGAGCTGAATGACATTCTTCCTATCTCCAATTTCCTATTAATATATATATCCATCATTCGTAATTCATAATTCGTAATTCGTAATTGATTTTTACATCGTGTTCAGAAGTTTCAGTATGATTAAAATGAGGATTGTGAGAACTGCAAGTAGAATTGCGAATTTGACGAATTTTTTGATTAAGGCAAAGATTATAATCACGACAACTATAAAAATTCCAACTGCTACCACAGTAGGCATTCCCGCAAGATATGATAAAACAATAGCAATCATTTCTCAGCTTACCTTGAAAGTGAAAGTTATTATGCCTGTCATTTCAATACTCGAATTCAATGGATTGAAACGCCATTGACGTAAAGCATCCATTGCGGCTTTTTCAAGAATCGGGTCGCCTTTCTGCAATGGCACCATTTTCATCACAGTGCCATCTGGATTAACGGTAAACATAATACGGATTTTTGCTCCTGTGTTTACTCCCGGCGGGTACTTTGGAATTTTCTTATGAAGCACGATTCTGTTTCCGCCGCCGCCCCATTCAATATCGCCAAGTCCCATGCCCGAGCCTGCTCCGAATCCTTTATCGCCCAATCCCGTACTCAAATCATCACCATCGCTTGAGCCTGTGTTTTGAGAGCCTGTTGCCTTGGAATTAGTGTTGCCTTTCTCCTTGGAACCAAGCTCCTTGACGGTAACAAAGTCGGTTGCGTTTTCGGCATCTCTCGGTAAAATCACCTTCGGTGTGTTCGCCTTTGCTGCAATTTCGGCATCGTGCAAATCAGTCTCGGGATTTTTTCCCTTATGCTTCATTCCTTCTTCTGCCAGGTTGCCTTTGCTGACACCGGTGCCGTCGCCATCGCCGAAATTCAGGAACTCAATCGGTACTTTATTGATTTCATATCTTGTGATGTAAAGAGTATCCAGCTTGAATACAGGTATGAGAAGCAGAATCAATGCAGTAAGAGCCACAGCGATAGCAAAGCCTCTTGCCGTGTTCTTATTCCATGGTAATTTTAGATTTATCGGTCCGCTATCGTCTCTCAACGGAACGTACATTATTATTCTCCCAATTTACCTTATCTGGTCAATCCATACCTGGTCAAAACCCAGTTTTTCCGCTGCGGCACGGGCTTCCTCCCTCGTGTTATAAAATCCGAATCTGACCCTGTACCAAATCTTGTCTCTCATTTTCTGTGTCGAAATAAAGCCGTTAATATTTTTTCTCTTGAGAATTTTCATCCAATCCTCGGCATCGTCTTTCGACGGAGTAGTGTAAACCTGAACAGCGAAAACACTTTTTTTCTCCGAAACCGGAGGTTTGACTAAAGGTTCAATCTTGTCAACCTTTTTTTCAATAGTCGCAACCACAGGCTTCTCGACAGGCTTTTGCTTATCTACTACAACGGGTTTCGGTTTTTCAATAACCACAGGTTTTGGCTTTTCTACAATAATCGGTTTCGGTTTTTCGATAAAAGGTTTAGGCTTCTTTATATCCTTAGGAGCAATGTCAATAGCAGTAACAGCAACATCAGGTTCTTTTTTTATTTCCTTGGCCTCAGGCTTAGTAACCGCAGTATCAACTTTTGGAACAACTTTCGGAGTTTCTGCTTTTTTTATTTCTTTTGGTTTTTGTTTCACCTGAGCAATAGCTGATTCCTTTTCCTTAGGCGGAAAAATTTTATCCCATAGAAAATAATAGCCGCCGAAACCGATTACCGCAAGAAGAAGAACTGCTGCTGCTGCAATACTGACACGTTTCCAGGGGATAATAATTTTCTTCTTTTCTTTTTTCTCCTCAACAGGTTCTTCTTTTGGAGCTTCCCCGGTTACCTCATCAATTGGCTTTGCATCTTCGATTTCCGAAATAGCAGGTTCTCCTGCACCGACCTGCATGAGGTCAATCATCTCTGTCTCGCCTTTTTCCTCGACAGGCTTAAACTGGTCGAGTTTTGCCTGTAATTCTTCATCTGTCGGCTGAACAGCAGGTTGTTCCGCAACTTTCGGCTCTTCAACTTTTTCTGCTCTCTTCTTAGCTTTCTGCAAGTCTTCATGAATCAATGCGGCTAAGTCGTCATCTAACTTTACCGGTTCTTGCGGCGCTTGTTCCGATTCTTCAATCTTCTCTTCGGTTTTTGGAGGCATTTCTTCTTCTTCCAAAAGTCCTGCAGGTGGCGGTGGTGCAACCGATTCATCAGCTTCAGCACTAAGTTTATCTAATGAAACAGGCTCTTCCTCTTTGTCAAGTTCCAATGGCACATGTGGAGGTAAAGGTTCCCCGGCTTCTTCGGGTTCAATATAGGATTCTGCAGGAGTTTCATCTGCTGCAGGAGCAATGCCGGATTCTGTTTCTCCTTCCGGTTTTTTACCATCGAATTGTTCCCAGATAGAGCCTTCTTTAGGAACTTCGATTTGCTCGGCTTCGGTAACTTTTATACCGCTAATATTGGAATCGTCAACCGAAGAGATTTCTTCTGCTTCACCTTTGGAAGCAGCAGGAATTTCGGGCAGTTCACCGGGATATTCTTCCTTATCATCCAAAAGGAATGAATCGTCATCAGGCGTTCCCGGCTGGAATCCCGCCTTCTCTTCCTCACGGAGATTGTTTTCTTCTAATTCAGGCATATTAACCTTTTAAAATTTGAGTAAAACACCACCTGTTATATATAGCCCGCGTTCCTTATACCCATTCCAAATTCTTATATCATTATTCATTAAATTTTCGAGCCTTACAAATATATTCAGCATTTCAGATACCGAATAATCTGCTTTTAACCTTAAATCTACATACGAATTTAACTTATTCTGATTTTGCAAATCAGTAAATCTTTCACTAATATAAAAAATACCAATTTGTGTGCCAAAGTTTTTCAACCACTTACGCTTATAATCGAGTGCGAATTTGAGCGGTATGCTGTATGGCACTGTTTTTCCACCCTCTATTTCCGATTTGTCTAATACAATATCAGCCGAAACCTCATCCATAGTGCTGATATAATAATTCAATTCGGCAAATGCTTCAAGTTGTGTTATATCTGTGTAATTGATTGCAAATGCCGCCCCACCGCTTGTATCAAAGTATATAGGTCTTCTTTGTACCATTGCAAACTCAACTCCTAATTCTGCAGTGAATACTTCATTCGGATGAATTACAAAACTTCCTCTTAATGACGGAAGATAATAAGCATAATCAACAATCACATTATTATCAGCATAAGGATTTTCGTTAATAATTTCGCGTAGAGAATTATTTTCCATACCGATTAAAGCATTTGCCCTGATTGTGAATAGTTCGCTCAAACGAAATTCCATATCGCCTGCCGCAAGCAAGCCGAGTCTTGCAATTTCTGTCGATGTATAAACACTCTGCAAACCCGCTTTTGCTTTGATAGAGAAATTTTCGTGAATATATGTTCCGAATAAATCAGCCTGCATGAAGTGAGTGCCATTGCCCCTGGTTGAGTGCAGGTCAACGATTAAATTACCTCCAAGCTCGTAATCACTCGTAAGATTCTTTATTGAAATATACCCGCTTATTGCATTATCGAATGCTTTTGAAGAATCCTGTTTCACCTGTAACATTCGGAAACCAGAACCTGTATTGAAAGCAAAGCCTTCATAGTTACCGTCGGTCTCTAATTTCATATCCAGGTTGATTGTATTCCGCTGTTCAGGATTTTGAACGGAATAAAATTTGTAATCCATGTTTTTGAAAAACAGGTTTGTTCGTGTCTTGCTCCCGCCGAATATCCAGTATTTTTCATCTGCAATGTAATCTGCATTCAAATTGATGAAAGCTTTGTCGTATCCTGCATTGATAATATGTCCCGAACTGTAATCGAAACCTGCATTACCGAAAATATCATATTCACCTGCCCGAAATTCATAACCGCCTTCTGCACTTGCTGTCGTGAATCTTCCGAAGTCGGCAGTGAAATATCCCTTCTTATATACTGAATGCATTATCCTGTCAGGCAATGGCTCAGGAGGCAGAAGTAATGACTGCCTTTTCTCTAATGAATTGATCGAATCAAGTTCGTTTTTTGAAAGCAAAGATGGTTTATCGGGAAACTGTTTTATACCTGAACGAATATTCAACTGCTCCTTGCCTTCGATAATGAAATTCGGCAATTCAAGAGGCTTTGTATTGCTCTCCTGTGCAGATAATTGTATAGCAGATAAAATCAGAAGGGAAATTAAAATTATGAAAACTTTAAATAAAATGTCATTCCGAACTTGATTCGGAATCCATAGCATAGTATCAATTATGGATGCTGAACTAAATTCAGCATGACATAATTGTAATGAAGAGATGCTTCGACTACGCTCAGCATGACAATTAATGTCATTCCGAACTTGATTCGGAATCCATAGCACCGAACCAATATTGGATGCTGAACTAAATTCGGCATGACATAATTGTAATGAAGAGATGCTTCGACTACGCTCAGCATGACATAATTGTAATGAAGAGATGCTTCGACTACGCTCAGCATGACATAATTGTAATGAAGAGATGCTTCGACTACGCTCAGCATGACAATTAATGTCATTCCGAACTTGATTCGGAATCCATAGCATAGTATCAATTATGGATGCTGAACTAAATTCAGCATGACATAATTGTAATGAAGAGATGCTTCGACTACGCTCAGCATGACAATCTATGTTATTTAAATCCTTTTTATCCATAATAGTGTTACTTGAAATTCTACCTCAATCTCTTCAAACGGTTCTTTGCTGTCTTGCCGTAATCGTCATCACTTCTCAACGAAATGATAGACTGATACACCTCAGCGGCACTGTCTGTGTTACCAAGTTGTTCATAACATTCCCCGAGGTTCAGCAAGGATTTTGTAAACCAGTCTTCCTGCCCTGTGAACCTGTCCCTCACAAGTGCAAAAGCCTCCGATGCTTTCTCATAATTCTTGCCCATCATCCAAAGCTCTCCAATCCTGAACTGTGCCTCTGCGGCAAGAAGAGGATTATCCATATTGGTTGCAAGAATATCGAACTCAGCCATCGCCGAATCGGCCATGTTCTGCTGCCGGAAATACATTGCAATCTGGTATCGGCTCTGGTCGCCGTATTCCTGGCCCCTGAACTTTTCAGAAATATCCCTGAATATTTTCATCGCTTTCACGGTATCACCGATTGCAAGCCTTATGACAGCTCGCTCGAATCCAGCCTGCCCTGCGGCGTCATGTTCCGGGAATTGTTCCTGCAGTTTGCGGAAAATCGAATCTGCTCCTACTATCTGGTTCATTTGCTTTTTCAGCAAGCCATGCTCTAACATGCTCAATGGTGCAAACTCGCTTTTCGGATACTTTATATTAATTTCATCGAAAGCCTGTTCCGCTTTTTCAAAATCAGCCTGGTTTTGGTAACTCTTGCCCATCCAGTACATAGCTTCGGCATTACGTTCGCTCTCAGGATGGCTCTTAATAAAATTCTGATATTCACTTATTGCATCGGCATAATTTTTCCCGGTGTAAAACATTTCTGCCTTCTTAAACCTGAATTCTTCTGCAAACGGTGATGTAGGATTAGTCTCGATAAATGAATCGGCAAGCTTTAGTGCTTCCTCAGTCCTGCCGAGAGCCATGAGGCAATACTGCATGCTCTTCATAGCTTCAGGTGCAAGCGGACTGCTTGGGTAAGACTCTATGACGACTTTGTATGATGCTATTGCGGATTCAAAATTTCCCATGTTATAGAATGCATCGCCAATAGCATAATGAGCCCTGACGACAAGCCCGGCCTGGGGATAAGCCTGAATGAGGTATTTGAAATTATCAATTGCTTCTCCGAATTTCTGCTGCTGGAAACGAATCCATCCGTTCAGGTATAGTGCAAAAGGAGCATAAGATGAAGACGGATATTTTCTTACAAAACCAATCAGGTTAGTTACCGCATCTTCCATCTGCCCCTGCCTGTAGAGCGCATGGCACATCTGGTAGGCACAGTATTGCCCGTCTTCCGTGTTAGGATATAATGATGCTGCTTTTTGATAAGTTGCCGCCGCCTGTTTGAAGTACTTTGTTATATAATAACCGTCGCCTTGTCTGGATAGTACTTCTAAGCCGAATTTAGACTCGGGAAATTCCTTGATTAATTTATCGAAAATTGCTGATGATTTATCGAATCTTTTCAGCCTGAAATAAGACCAGCCCTGTCCGTACAAGGCTTCCTCACGTCTTGCTGTATTAGGAAATTGCTCGAGCAGGTTATCGTAAGTATCCGAAGAATTTCTCAACAAGTCAGACCTGTAGTAGGCTTCTGCGAGCCAGAATGTTGCTTCATCCATCCGCTTGTCGGCTTTATTTTCTGCGATGAATGAATTGAGTATAGGAATTGCCGCCGCATTCCTATGGCTTTTAACGAGTGCTATTCCTTCCTTTAGCCTCGACTCAGCGATGTACCAGTCACGGTTTGGCATATATATAGGTGAGCTTTTCAATGCAATCTGACGTGCATCTTTATACTCTGCCGCCGCCTTGTCCCACATATTCAATTCTATATAAGTTGCTCCCAGGACAAGATGTATCCTGACAGTAGCGACAGCATCCCTCGATTCGCGTTCGGCATGTTCAAGTGTTTTTTGTGCTGACTCATAATCTCCTTCTTCATAATTTAGCTGTCCTAACTCAAGTAGAGCCTGTGCAAGGTAAGGATAATTCGGCTGTACTGATAGTGCAAGGAAACCTTTCTTCGCACCGACCGGGTCGCCGCTTCTTTTCAATGCTACGAGGCGATAGAGCATGGCTGTTGATTTAAGAGTATTGTCGGTTTCTTCGGCATCATTGAGTATGCCGTCATAATAGCCGATTGCTTCTAAGTTATTCCCCTGGTTCAGCAAAGCCCAGCCTGCTCCTAACCTGACATAGTTTGTGAGACGGGATTGTGCGAATGTTTCTAAAAATCCTTTTGCAACTGCAACTGCTTCATCAAAATTTCCCGATAGATTATAAGCCTCGACTCTCAGGTATTGAATATCTTCAGATGCTAATTCGGAAAAGCTCTGCTCCTCGTATAGCAAGCCGATTGAATCTTTGTCCCTGATATGAGAAAGCTTGTTCTCTGCATTTTCGATTATGATAATTGATGATGACGGGTTACGGAGAATAAGTTTATTATTTGCTTCGCGAATACGCGATGCAACAAATGTATTTGTATATGGATATTTTTTGGCAATCGTGTTATAATAATTAGAGGCTATTTCGTGCCTTCCGTTTGTTTCGGCAATCAATCCGAGAGAATAGAGAGCATCATCGGCATAATCTTCATTAGGGTATTTCTGGAAGCACTCCGAATAAATCGGCTCTGCATCCTGGTATTTTCCTTGCTGGGACAGGGATGTTGCCTGCCAGTATAATGCAGTGTGAGCATACCTGACATATACGCTGTCATTCCTTAATGAAAACTCCTTCTCTGCAATTTCTTTTGCTTCTTCAAAAAGTTTTTCAGATTTCACATAATTTTTATTATCGAAGGCAAAATATGCTCTAAGCATTGCCGCTTGTGTGATAAGAGGAGAGTTGGAACGGTCATTAATAAACTTTTCAAGCCTTGCATCAGCAAGCTTTGTGTTGCCGGTCATATATTCTGTATGAGCATATAAAAGTTCCGATTGGTCCTTAACGGGTGATGATTCGCTCCGCTTAATGATTTCAAGAATTGAGGTTTCTGCTTTTCTTATTAATCCTATGTCCGCAAATTCTTTGCTGTTTGAATAAATCGAAGATGAATAATCGTAGAGTTGCTCTACCGTCTGCGGGCGGAGTATGTACGACTGAGCCAGCATCAGGGTAAAAAATATTAGAAACTTTTTTGCCATCAATAATTTTTCTTACTTATAAAATCATCAAATTAAGCATAAAGTAATTCCGACACAATTATTGCATCTTCATACTTATATGCAAATATATCATTACGTAACAAAATTCGATAAATCTTACCAAATAAGTTCACGATAGTTTATTTTTATGCTGCATTTAAAATTACGAAAAACTTATTTTAAATACTAATGAAAATTGAAATTGGGAGTTGGGAAATGGAATTATGTCATTATGAACTTGGTTCAGAATCAAATAAGCATGGTCACCCTGAGCTTGTCGAAGGGTCTATTATTTCACGCAAAGTTCGCAAAGTCGCCGCAAAGTTCGCAAAGAAAAAATTCATTAGTAATTAATTGCCTCGCCCAACACTCAAAACTTATCACTCTACTTTTAGTATAACTCTTGCACCCTGTGAGCCTTGCACTTTAATAAAATACACACCCTGCGGCAATTCATCAGTCGAAAGTCTTAAGTCGTAAGTTCTGTCTGATTCAAGTATCTCAGTTTGTTTTGTTTGAACCGTCCTTCCGAACAAGTCACTAATAATAATTGTCTCAGTTTTATTATTGCCAGTAATATTTATCGTAATAAAATTATTAAATGGATTTGGATAAGCATTGATATCGGATTCAAAATCTGCAATTTTATTTTCTTCAACTGATACAACCGAATCAACTGTTCTGTACACTCCGGTTGAAGTAAGAGCATAAATATGTTTATCTTTTAAATGGTCAACCCGAACAATCGCAGATGGAACAATCCCGGAATCACTCAAAACCCAAGTTCTGTTATCAAAGTCATAAGTAAATAGTCCATAAGCCAAACCTGTATATAATGTATTTGCAATTTTGTTCAAATAATTTACTTGGAATTCACCGACATAAGTACTATCCCTTAAACCTTCATTTATTTCATTCCAAGTATTTCCTCGGTCACTTGACATTAATATCCCATCCTGGGAATGACTTATCCATATAAAATCCCCATCCATTTCTAAATTCTCTCTGCCATACCTCCCCATCAATTCATTACATGTTTTAGGTACCCATGTATTTCCATAGTCAATAGAATAATATACTGTTATATCATCTGTATATATTAACTCATCATTTTCACCTATACCCAAAGAATAAGAACCAAAATTATCTAATATTTTATCCCAGCTTTGACCATTATCCTTAGATAAATATAAACTGGAACTATAACCGGGTCCGTTTGCTAAATAAAGATATCCGAGTGAATTCTCTTTTAAGGCATAAGTGCTTGTTCCTTCGAAACCCGGAACGTTATTCCAGGTCTCGCCATCATCATCTGAATACAGGAAATAATCCGAATAGGATGACCATGCATATAGTTTATCGTTTTTATTAAGTAAAATTCCACTTAAATAATCTTTATTAATATCTTTCATTGGATTAAAACTCCAAGAACTACCTGCATCAGTTGATGTATATAAACCCAATTCGGTATAAGCGAAAATTTTTCCATTTCTGTTCATATTATAATACGCAACAAGAGGGTAGCCTGGATTACCCGGTATTCTTTCCCAATTCACACCATCATCAGTTGATGTGTAGATTCCATTTGAGCTGACATAGATTTTATCGTTATAAATATCAATATCGTTAATTCGATAAGAAGCGAATAATTCGACTGATTCACTCCATGTTTCTCCATCATCGGTTGATATAAATAATCCATTATCTTCTGAGCCTGCGATTAATTTTACGTTTTTTGTATAGACCATAGAACTGATTGATACATTCGAAGGGGAATTAACAAGCTTGCTCCAAGTAACACCATCGTCAGTTGAAACAAATACACCGCTTGTATCAGTGCCGGCAAAGACTTTCCCATTACCAAAAGCAAAACAACGGACATAGGATGAGTCTATTCCTTCGGTATAGTAATTATAAGTCAGTGAGTCTGGGTCAATCACCCAAATTCCATTATTCCAGGCAAACAGCATACCTGACGGAGATAATGCCATTCTTGACTTAGAGAAACTTCCATAATTTGATTCAGGCCATGCATTATACCTTGTCCAAGTATCGCCATAATCATCTGAATAATACAAATCAAACATTCTATTTGCAAAAACTCTTCCATTATTACAAGAAATGAATCCATGAATATTTTGCAACTCATAAGATTGCACTTCCCATGAAATCCCGTCATCTTTTGACCTGAAAGTAAGGCCATCCATCATTGATGTAAACAGATATCCGTTTTTTGCAACATAGATAGACGTCAATAAAATATTAGCATGTGAAAGTTTTATCGTCATTCCCTGGGCAGTTACTTCGTCAATCACCTGCCAAGTTGTGCCATCATCGCCTGATTTATACATGCCAAAATAACAGGAATAGAGATTGCCGTTTGTATCAATAGCAAGCTCCTGCGTAGGAGTGTCGTTCGGGACATTAACTCTTTCCCAAAAATCTTTTGAATAAATTGAATTTGAAATTAACAAAATACCGATAAGTATTATTACAAGCTGTTTCATAATATTTGCTCCATTAGTTCAAATAATATTCTACATAAGAATATGTATGGCAAAGCTAATGAAAAATTAACTTATATCAAATTATTGTTGTCCGAAAAAAGTTCCCCCTTTTCTAAGGGGGAACTCTATGAAAATAATACTATTTCTCAAAATTTTAAATTTTTATATCGGACAATAGTGATATCAAATAGTTTAGCTGAACAATTTGTTTAGTTGGAATTCTTAGATTGGAGTAAAATGAAGATCGGAATTTGAAATCGTTGTGGCATATTTGAGATTGTGCATAAACTAAAAAATACTCGGTGAAACTCTGTTCAAAACTCAGTGTGACTCTGTGAAACTAATATTTATTCCCAACGGGAAAAAGGGTGTTTGTGCTAACCTTTATACTACTGATATTTAATCACTACGTGATAAATTTGTTATACTATTTCCATTTCAACCCTCAACACTTAAAACTCAAAATTCCGAAGGTTTACTTTTTCTTTCTCTTCCGGCTTCTTTGCTGCTGTGGCCTTCCATCCTTTTTTGAAAGTGTATCCGTGTACTTGCTTGGCAGAGATTTGCCCCGCGATTCGGCAATACCCTGTGCTTCACGCATCTTCTTCTGGAGCCAGCCTTCCTTCTTGGGCATCTTCTTCAACTGGTCAAGCGTAAGCCTCTTCCTCGAGTATTTGTTGATATAAACCTGCTGGGCAATGCTGAACAGGTTAAACATGAAATAATAAAGGTTTAATCCCGAAGGGAAATTAGAAAACATAAGAGTAAACATAATCGGCATCATATAGACAAGTGCCTTCTGCTTTGGGTCTGTAACTGTCATCTTCTGCTGAATAAACATTGTAATACCCATAGCCAGAGCCAATCCAGAAAGATGCTTGATTCCGAGAAAAACAAAGGGCAGTGTAAAGACTGTATCGGGAAGCGACAGGTCTGTAATCCAGAACACAAAGGGTGCCTGTCTGAGGTCAATAGCAACCCTGAGAACAGACCACAGGGCATAAAGAACCGGCATCTGCAAAAGAAGCGGGAGACAGCCGCTCATCGGGTTAATACCATATTCCGAGTAAAGCTTCATCGTTTCCTTCTGCTGTGCCTGCTGGTCATCGGGGAGCCTCTCCCTTATTTTCTGCATTTCCGGTTGCAGAAGTTTCATCTTTTGTGCGGAACGCAACTGCTGAATAGAAAGAGGATGAAGTATTATCTTCATCAAGAGTGAAAATACTATCAGTGCAATTCCATAGTTACCTATTAAATTATACAGGAACCTGAAAATCGGCATCATAAAATATTCCCCAATCGGGCGGACAATTATTCTCCAGCCGAAATTCATCAGATTCATAAGTCCGTACTCTCTCATCAAATCGTATTCAAGTGGGCCAATGTACACTCTGAATAATTGCTCCTGCTGCGGCTCTTTGTATGGTATCCTGAGTGAAACAGTATATTTCTCCACCATGCCTGAGTTTTTTGCGTGGTACATGGTTCCCAGCATATCAACAGTACCATCAAATGATTGTTCGGGATATGGAATAATAGCCGCTCCGAAATACTTAGTTTTGACTGCAACAAAATCAATATAACCGTGTGGACTCGATATGACAGGGTCTGCACCATCGGCATTAATCTCCTCGACATCTCCGCTGATAGATGCCATCGCCAATGCTTCTGCCGACTCGTCCACACTGCTCATTTCCTGATACCTCAACCCGTCTGACCAGACGAAATTATATCCTCTTGTCGGTATAATTGCGTCCATATTGCTCAATGAAACACCTGCATCAAACATGTATTTGTTGCCATAGAACTTAAATGTCTTTACGATTGAAGTGTCTTTTCCTATGTCAATTCTTGCTGTGAGAGTCAAAGTTCTCTCACCATGCAGCTTGTAATAGCCCGATGTATTATTAAGCGTAAAGTATAAATCTCTTGTATCTATTTTCTTATTTTCTTTTGTAAGGAAGGTCATATACAGCTCGCCGCCCCGGTTCCATATAAGTTGTGTGGGTTGTCCGTTCCATGATTTATAATTTTTCAGAGTCCAACCCTTAATGGTAGCTCCCTTTTTGCTCATTACGATTTTCACGAGGTCATTTTCGATTGTTATAAATTCATCATTGCCTTTTGTGAATGGGGCAAAAACTCCGAACTTTTCAAATTTGCTCACTGTATCCGGTATTACAGGTGTTTCTTTAATAATAGTATCAACGGCAGGTTTTGGTTCTTCTGCAGGTTTTTGAGTAATTGTCGTGCTTTCTCTTCCCTTCTCAGCATCTTTGAGCGGAGGCGGCTGTTGGTTTACAGAATTATAAATAAGCCAGATTGTAACGACAATCATCATGGCAGCCATAGCGAGAATACTTCTTTTATCCATTGTTTCAGTTAATTATTCATTCAACAAATGTAAGTGTTTATGCCGTATCTCTTCAGGCACCGGGTCATATCCGCCCGGGTGGAAGGGATGGCACTTAGAAATCCTTTTTATTCCTAACCAGCTTCCGCGCACAGCACCATGCTTATGAATTGCCTCGGAAGTGTAGTCGGAACATGAAGGATAGAACCTGCAGGAAGCCGGGAAGAAAGGTGATATGAGCACCTTATAAATTTTAATTATGAATATTAATATATATTTCAATTTCCGTTTCCCTCTGTCAATTTATTGTGTGATTTGAAAGCCGATTCCAAAAGTGTTCTTACCTTTGGCAGAACATCCTTCAGGTGAATGAGCATCGGATGTACAGGGGCTGAGTTCCAGCCAACAACAACATACTCAATCGAGTTTATAAATTTTATATCCGCAGATTCAAAGAAAATTTGTTTTAGGCTTTCTCTGAGCAATCGCTTTATACGGTTTCTCACGACGGCTTTTTTTGCAACCTTTTTCCTGACAATCACCGCATAATTTATTTGCGGAATCTCCTTGGCCTCCCTGCTGAAGCAGATAACTGCCGATGCTTCATCATGGTAAAACCGTTGGCCTGTCCTGAATATCCGGTCATAAGTCTTTTTGCCTTTTACCGGCTGTAATTTCGGATTTATCATATCATGAACCGGTAGATTCTTCCATGTATCTTATTATTTCTGAGAGGCTATGTGCTAATATTAGTGTTTTTTCTAATTCAACTCAACACTTAACACCCAACACTTCTCCTTTATTACGCCTTCTTGCCCTCGTCGCTTACCGAAAGTTTATGCCTGCCTTTAGCCCTGCGGCTTGCCAGAACTTTACGGCCATTCTTCGTTGCCATTCTTGCCCTGAAGCCGTGTGCGTTCAGTCTTTTCCTTCTGCTTGGCTGAAATGTCCTTTTCATCTTTAATGAACCTGAATAATTATTATATTAATTAAAAAATTTATCTTATTATATAATTCAAATTTAAGGGAACTACAAAAATAATACTATTCCATAAGTTATACAAATTTTTCTTAAATGGGTAATAATGCAAATGTCTGAACCACTGATTAAGCTGATTAATCAGATTTCACTGAATTTAATTGGGGTTTCCCCCTTATCAAAGGGGGATTTAAGGGGTTGTTTTTATTAATTTAATTCGTAATTCGTAATTGATTCGTCATTCAGTACTTGTCATAGAAAAGTAATCATAAGAAAAGCACCATGCTTCAGCATGGTGAATATTTTTTTTTATATCCCCATTATTAATTGTGGATTCTTACCTAAACTCATAAAGACAAAATCCCTACAGCCTATTTATTAATTATATTTGAGACCTTTTTGCTTTTGATGTGTCATTGTAGTAAGTTATTAAACATATTATAAAAAGATGAAAAAAATTCTGTTAATATTGTCACTCATATTAATTGCATATAATTTCTGCAACAGCCAGCATTGGGTAAGAGCCGGCGGAATGTCCGATTACATTTTTTCCTTAGCAGTGAAGGATAACTTGGTTTTTGCTTTATTAAATAAGGATGGACTTTTTTCTTCTTCGGATAATGGAAAATCCTGGACTCACCTGGGTTTTGCTTATGATATGAGTCTTGGCATTGGCTGGGGTGTAAAACCAAAAATACAGGTTAATAATGATAAAATATATGTTGGTATTTACCAATATGGTTTATTTGTTTCTTCAGATAATGGTAAAAGCTGGTCCAAAATTAATACACCTTATAAAAATGTATTTAATTTTATTGTTGATGATGATAATATTTTTATTAGCATGGGTAATAGAGAATATATTTCAAATGATAATGGTAACTCATGGCAGGAAGCAAGCACAGGTTGTGAGGAATGTATTTATTGTTTGGCAATGAAAGATTCTAATATTTATGCAGGTAATGATTGGGGGTATCTTTACATATCTTCAAATTATGGTAAAACCTGGATAAAAATTTATAAAGATTTGCCGGGAAATGAATTATTATCAATAGCTACAATTGGTGATACAATTTATTTAGGTACGGAAAGGTATGGTATATTCAAATCCACTGATAAAGGACAAAACTGGACCGATATAAATAACGGATTAACTTATTTCAAAATTAATTCTATTGTTATTGATGGTACTAATATCTTCGCAGGAACAAATGGCAAAGGAATATTTTTATCAACCGATGGGGGAGAACTATGGACAAGATTGAATAATGATTATGCCGAAGAATATAGTGATATCAATTCAATTGCGGTTATAAACAATAATATTTTTGCGGGAGGTAACAGCGAATTGCAGGTTTCAACTGACTTTGGTAAAAACTGGGAAATAATAAATAATGGTGTTTCAGGTCAGGTTAGTTTTCTTTTATCTGATAAAAGTAATGTACTTGCATCAACCGGTGAAGGCTTGTATTTATCAACTAATCATGGGTTGAGTTGGTCACATATTAGTAAGGATTTTTTTAGAAGAGATATTTTCAGTACCAGAGTATCTGCAATAAATTCTGTAGGAGATAAATTATTTGTTGGAATTCGTTTTCGTGGAATTTATTCTTCAACGAATAATGGCATAACTTGGGAAGTTCAAAGCAACGGTATTCCGGAATCAGCATGTGTTGAGACATTTGCTGTTAATAAAGGAATAATTTATGCTGGTTTGGAAAGTGATGGAATATATGTGTCTTCCGATTCTGGAAAAAATTGGTTTTATGTCAATAATATTTTTCCTTATGGTATTACAGTCTATTCTATAACTTTTAAAGATAGTCTTATAATCGCTGGCACCGCAGAAGGAATTTATTTGTCAACTGATAATGGAATTAATTGGTCACAATCAGGAAAAGAGATTTATGATAAAGTTATTTATTCTTTGATTGTCAAAGATAATTATATCTTAGCAGGAACTAAGGATATTGGTATTTTATTATCAACTGATAATGGACTTACCTGGTCAACATCAAATATTGGGATTTCAGAACCATCAATAATTTCTTTTGCAGTATGTGGTAATTATATTTATGCAGGGACTGATGGCGGTGTTTATTACACCTCAAATAATGGCAGAATGTGGATTCAAAAAATCAAAGGATTAAAATCTTATGATATTCAATCCTTACTAACAATTGGTGATACAGTAATTGCTATGACTGATACAACAGGTCTGTTTTTCACAACAAACAAATCCGATAGTTGGAAATTTATTAAAGGAATAGGTGGTTCTACTTTATATAATTTTAAAAATGCAATTTATTTAGGTGGTTTTGATGGTGTTGACAAATCATCTGATTTTGGTAAAACCTGGATTGATTTGGATAGTGGATTGTATAAAAAAGAATATGAAAGTTTTTGGGATGATGTAGCAATAGAAGATACTAATATAATTATTGTTGATGATTATCATAACTTTTTTCATTCTACTAATCTGGGCAAGAATTGGTCCTTGGTTAATAATGGTATAAAAGATTATGTCTATAACTTGGAATTACATAATAATATTCTTTATATAAGCACAGTTAAGGGCTTTAATAAATCAACCGATTTTGGACATACAATGATTAAATCAGATAAAGGATTAGTTGATTCAAGTCTTGGTTATTTTTCTATTGATGATGACAAAATTCTAATAAGTGCAAATAGCAAATTATTTCTTTCAATGGATAATGCTCAAAGCTGGACGTTTTTAAAAGATTTTTCAGACACAACTATAAGCTCTTTGGCCATCGATGGTAATCATATTTATATTGGAACAGAATATTACGGTCTTTATATTTCTACGGATTATGGACAAAGCTGGACAGATTTGAGGAGAATGTATAATTTTGGTATTATATATACTCTTGCCGCAAAAGGCAGTGATGTTTTTATCGGCTCTTATGCTGTTGGTGTACATTATTCATCCGATTACGGTCAATCATGGAAAGAAGTTAATTCAGGAATTTGGGATTTTTTTTATAATGATGCTTGTATATATGACATTGCAATAAGTGATGACAATTATGCCTATACCAGTCCTCATTCAAATGGAGTGTATAGATTAAATATTGATGAAATTACAAATGTATATGATAAACAAATTGAAACCAATGATTCATTTTCTCTCTATCCCAATCCTTCCTCCGATTACGTATTTATAAAATGCAGGGATGGAGCATTAAATCATAATATAAAAATATACGACATACTTGGTAACGCTGTCTGGCAAGGCATTATAAAAGGAGAATCAATGCGAATTGATGTGTCATCATTTCCTGTTGGTGTATATTTTTTGCAAGTAAATGGAAGTACAAAAATGTTTGTGAGGAATTGAATTAATTTTCTTTGCTTTTTTGTATAAAAAAAATCATCCCAATCACATTAATCACACAAATCACAGTTCCGACAATTTGCGTCCTTTGTGTTCTTTGTGCCTTTCCTTCGTGTCCTTTGTGTTAAAATTTGCTTACTTCTCTTTCCCCCTAACAGTCTAACAACCTATAGTCTAACAGTCTAACAACCTATAGTCTAACAGTCTAACAACCTATAGTCTAACAGTCTATATTTTTAAAACCATTTTAAAATCCTTTTCTTGACATGCATCCCCACAACCTTATCTTTGTCCCGAATGTTCTTTGCTAACAAAAGTCGGGCTGTATCAGTCGTAACCGGGATGCTCTGAAATTGAATAACTTGTCACATTTTGCCTCCACCTAACTGACTTTATATAAAGCAGAATGATAATTATATAAGCGGAGAGGGTGGGATTCGAACCCACGGACCCGCAAGCGAGTCAACGGTTTTCGAGACCGCCCGATTCAACCACTCTCGCACCTCTCCGAAATAATATGAGAACATCAAACTTATAAATTTTGAAAATGTAATAAAGTAAATTACTCTTCGTTTAATGCTTAATTATAATAATACTAAAGAATGTGTATCCAATAATTTATACGAAATTAACAAATTATATTTTATGGTATAAAGGCTTTTTGAGAGTTATCGCTTTGATTGGTTAATTTTACAAAAAATAAAAAAATTCTCTATCTATATTAAATTTGTTTGATAAATTTTCAAAATAAAAAAGTACCGGAAAATATTTATAAAAATAACCGGAGGATTTTATGCAAAAACTTATGTTGATTATCGCTATAACGAAAAAGTATTTTTTCTTTCTGTTTTTATCTTTATTAATGATGATATCGTGCAACGATAATTCTGACAATACTATTGATGTTAAATATACAAATGAAGGAAAAACTTCAATTGTTATCTTAGTGGAAACATTGCAAGTATTAGGTTACGAAACATTAAGCGGTTTTGAACTTTATAGAAATGAGATTATACCAATTTTTTCAGAATTGTTTGAAGTGCCTGAATCAGAATTAATTGGTTTATCACTAAATGAAATAGTAGATAAATATGGTGAGGAATGGCAGATTAAAGAGATAGTTGAGGTGGCAAAGAGAAAATATGATAAAATTATTACATTGACGGATAGCATGGCATTAGCTAATAATTTTATTGATTCAATTACAAACCTATCAAACAATGGATATTATATTGATGTTATTTTCAGCCTTCATGGAAGTTCTAAATCTGTTCGATTTTTTGATAAATCTGTTGATATTGCTGAATTGACACAAACATTAAAATCAAAAAATATTAAAGTAAGAGCGATTTACCAGACTTGTTGCAATGCCAAAGATATGATTGATGATTGGGAGAAGATCGGTGTTTTAGCAGTCAATGGTGCTATAGGTTCAAATGGTATCAGCTTATTTTCACCACAATACTTTTTAGAAGAATGGACAGGCGGAAAAACTTTTGAAGAATCTGTTTCCGTTGCATTTAACAAAGATATTGAAAAAGTCAAATCATATAATACAACAGTACCTGTTATGCAATACCTTTTAACTGATGAAACTATCAAAAACAGCCGTCAATTTGTAGGAGGTTTGGATAAAAATATTCATTGGGACAATTTTCCAATTTACTTAGCAATAAATTTCGGAAGTGAATGGAAAAATTAACAGTATTAATTTATCTAATTATTTTTACATTTGGCTTTATAACAAAAGCCGAAACGACAAAAGACCATGCCGTAATGGTTACTGTTACTACCGATACTGTACCTTCGCCAAGAATTAAACTATCATTTCCATTAGATACGGCAATCGAATATACAATATACAGAAAATACATTTTGGATGATGACTGGGGAGAGACTGTGGCTCTTCTTCCTGGAACAGCAACCGGATTTATTGATTCAAATATAAGAACGGGCAGGGGATTTGAATATAAAGTTAAAAAGAAGTTTACTGACTTCGATGCTTTCTTTTATACTTATGCAGGGATAAATGTGCCACAAAAAGATTATCGGGGAATAGCCCTTCTTCTGATTGATTCAACAGTATCAGGTGTTTTAGAAAGTGAATTATCAAGATATGAAAACGACTTAATCACAGATGGCTGGCTTGTTCATAAGCATTATGTACCTAGAGCAGAGAAATTTTATCCGCAAGCGGTTGGGAGAGTCAAAAGGATAATAATAGATGAATACAATTTGTATAATGATGAAATAAAAGCAATTATTCTTTTCGGAAGAGTGCCTGTGCCGTACTCCGGCGACGCTGCAGTTGATGACCATGACCCCGACCACAGAGGTGCATGGCCCGCAGACCTTTACTATGGCGAAATTGATGGAACCTGGACTGATAATATTGTGAATGAAACAAGGCCTGACCGGGATGAGAACAAAAATGTAAGTGGTGATGGTAAATTTGACCAGATAAGCATTCCCTCTGATGTTGATATTCCTGTCGGAAGAATAGATTTTTATAATCTTCCGGGAATGTCTCCAAGCGAAATTGAACTACTTAGGCGTTATCTCGATAAAAACCACAAGTACCGTCATAAACTCATAAGCGTTGATGACAGATGCCTGATTGACGACAGGTTTGGCATGTACAGCGTTGAAGCATTCGCCTCTAATGCATGGATGAATTTTGCAGCTTTGGAAGGACCGGAGAGAATTGATTCGGGTAGTTTCTTGAAAGATATGGATGATAAATCCTATTTATGGGCTTATGGTTGTAATTCGGGTGGCTATACATCCGTACTTGGAGTTGCTTATGTACCTGACTTTAACACTAAACCTTACAATGCTGTATTCACAATACTCTTCGGGTCATATCTCGCTGATTGGGACTACGAAGACAATATCATGCGTGCCGCAATTGCATCGGAGCCATCCATTCTTACCTGCTGCTGGTCGAGCCGTCCTTTCTGGCAGTTTCACAATATGAGCCTTGGCGAGACGATTGGTTTTTCGACACTTCTTTCGCAAAATAATCAATACCTGTATGAAACTTCCGGTTTGTATGGTTACAGGCTCACTCACATTGCCTTGATGGGTGACCCGACTTTGAAAATGCTGTATGCAGCACCACCTTCTAATCTTATGATTGTGTCTTCAACAATTAGCCCTGATTCCGAGTATATAGACATGAAATGGGAAAGGTCCGCTGACTCCGATATTATTGGTTATAACATTTATCGTACAGACAGTATAAATACGAAATTTGAAAAACTAAATTCAGTTCCCATTAACGATACTAATTTCACTGATTATAAACCGAAGTATGGAAGAAATATCTATATGGTAAGAGCTGTTAAGAACCAACATTCAGCCAGCGGGAATTACTTAAACCTAAGCCAGGGAATAATCGCCGAGACTGACCTGCCGAAAATCAATTTTACAATGATGACAGCACCTGTTTTCAATGTGTATCCGAACCCTGTATCGGAGAGGGTTTACATAGCATTTCTCCAGCAGGTAACCACAAGGTTTACTTTGGGTATATATGACATGAGCGGTAAATTAATCAGGATAATAGGTGCAGGAAGAATCCCACCCGGCAGGTATTTATATTCATGGGACCTCCATGACATAAACTGGGTGAAAGTATCAACAGGGATATATTTTATTAGATTCAGTACAAACGAAGGAACAACCGTTTCGAAGGTATTTGTTTATTGAAATTTTTATCAAATTCAATTTGTTGAATAGCCACTATCTTTAGATAGTGGGGGTTTACCACCCAATTCTGACTTTAGTCTCTTATCATAAAAGCAGGATAAATCCCCGATTTGTTGCGATGAACCAACACCACTACTTGAAAGTAGTGGCTACTCATCCTTTTGATAATAAAGTGTTATTAACAATTTTGTTGAAGTTGGATATCCCCATTTAACCTGTTATTACCTTTTTCTGAATTGCTTTCTTCTTCAATTCTTTTTCAACAAAGATTGGTTGCATTGTAAATGGATTAATACCAGTGTGGTACATAAGAGTTGAATAAGTTGATGGAGTGGGTGTAAAAATTTGCACCTGCTCAGGATTCAGCTTCAGTTCTTTTTTAACAAACTCCTTCATTCTTATCATATCTTTCAATTCACAGCCTGGGTGTGCGGCTATGAAATAATAAGTCAGAAATTGTTTTTTATTCGACTTTTTGTTTAACGAATAAAACTCGTCTTTGAATTGGCGAAGGCTGGAAGCAGTTGCTTTACCCATCAGCTTTAAAACTTTTTCTTCGGAATGTTCGGGAGCGATTTTCATTTGCCCCGATACATGGTGAGTAATGACTTCAGTAAGATATTCTATTCCTGATTTCCCATCCTCAAGAACAAGGTCATACCTGATGCCTGAACCTATAAACACTTTTTTAATCCCTTTTATTGCTCTCAGTTTTTTCAATAATTCAACCTGGTTTGAATGGCAGATTCTCATTTTATCGCAGAGTTCGGGATTTGTGCATTTCTTATTCTTACAGCTTCCTTTATCGTTTTGAATTGGACACTCCATATCCCACATGTTGGCAGTGGGGCCGCCGATATCATTGATATATCCTTTGAAATTCTCATGAATAGTCATTTCTTCTGCCTCTTTAAGAATTGATTTATCGCTTCTACTCCTTACTCTGCGTCCCTGATGTACGGCAATACTGCAGAAATTGCAATCAGCGAAACAACCCTGGTGGGAAATAATTGAAAACTGTATTGTTTCCAGTGCATGTACTTTACCTTGCTTTGCATAGTATGGATGAACTTTTCTTTCATATCCCAAATCATAAATCTTATCCAGTTCATAATCTGTTAAATAAAAGTTCGGAGGATTCTGGATAAGATAGCGAAAATCCTGCTTCTGGCATAAACCTTTAGCATTAAGAGGGTCATTATTCTTATAAAAAATATTAAACATTTCGATAAATTTCATCTTGTCCGATTTGACTTCTTCGTAAGAAGGAAGTTCAAGAAATCCCTCCTTCTTATCTTTTGAAGCATAACAAATTCCTTTAATAATTTTATTATCTTTCTTATTCTTGAATGAATCTGCAATTTCGAGAATTGTCTTTTCTCCCATTCCATAAACAAGAATATCGGCTTTTGAATCGAAAAGGATTGAGCGTCTTATTAAATCTGACCAATAGTCATAATGTGCAATTCGGCGGAGGCTGGCTTCGATGCCACCAATAATTATCGGTTTTGTATTTTTAAAATATTTTTTAATCAGGTTGACATAAGTTATAACCGCCCTGTCAGGTCTGCGGTTATTAATACCATCTGGAGTGAGGTCATCCTTCCTTTTCTTTTTCATCAATGCAGTATAATTAGCTACCATCGAGTCAACACATCCGCCGCTCACTCCCCAGAACAAATTAGGTTCGCCGAGCCTTGTTATGTCAAGAGGAGTATCCAAATCCGGTTGTGATATGATACCCACTCTGTATCCTGCATTAAGAAGCACTTTCCCAATTACTGCCGAACCATCATAAGGGCTGTCAATATATACATCTCCGGATATAAGAATAATATCGAGTGAATCCCAACTGAGTCTAATTAGTTCTTCTTTTGTTGTTGGCAGAAACATTATCAGCCTTTCGCCGGGATTACATCCACTCTGACGGATTTGGATAATTCAAATACTTTATTTGATGTTGAGTTTATATCATCAATCCCGGGTTTGTTATATAAATCGAGAAGCGAATAAAATCTTTCGGGTTCATTCCAGAACAATGCCTGTGTAGCAACTATGTCAGCTATACCCTGTCCATATTGAATTTCGTTTGCAAATTGTGTCCTGACCTGATTTTTTGATTTTTGAAGTTCTTTAGTCGTTGCTCCTTTTACTCTGACTTTTTCCGTTTCCTCAATAATACCATCATACAATATATCGGCTGTAACATTTGGGTTGTTTGCAAAAGCATAGCAAATAAGAAGAGAACTGTGTTCACGTTGTTCGATGTAAGCACCGGCTTGCGAAGCAATTTTCCTTTGTTGAATGAGTGATTTATAGAGCCTCGAACTTCTTCCCGAACCTATTATGTTTGAAAGTGAATCTGTAATAAAAATTTCATTATCCAGAAATCCTTCGCAATGGAAGGCAACGAAAACTGCCGTTAAAGGAACATTATCATTGAACGATACATGTTTCTTTCCTAATCTGAAAGAATTTTTAAAGGAAACTCGAGGCTTTGTTTTATGAGAAGGTTCAATTTGGGAAAAATATTTTTTTACCATAACTTCCGAATCATTATTTATATTTCCGCAAATAACAAGGCAGGCATTGTCAGGTTTATAGAATCTTTTATGAAACTCTTTAGCTTCGTCGGGGGATACTGACTTAACATGTTCTTTAGAGCCATACACTTCCCACGAATAAGTGCTTTTATTTGAATAAGCCGCTTTACTTAGTTTATCATGCCAACTACCGTAAGGCTGTTCTTCGACATTCTGCTTAATTTCCTCGACAACAACTTTTTTTTGATTCTCGAGAGCATGTGAAAGAACATGAAAATTTTTGAGCCTGTCTGACTCGAGCCACAATCCAAGCTCAAGCTGGTGTGCGGGTAGTGTCATATAGTAAGCAGTCAAATCATAAGTTGTGTATGCGTTATTCGTGCCACCTGCTGAGGAACAATACTTATCAAATTCACCTTTTTTAACATTCTTTGTTCCCTCGAACATTAAATGCTCAAAGAGGTGTGCCATACCTGTTCTGTGACTATCCTCATTCTTTGAGCCGACTTTATATGCAAGATGAACAGTAACAACCGGCTGTTCCTTGCGGTTTACTAGAACCACTTGCAACCCATTGTCGAGAATGAGCTTTTTCATAGGTACGGATTGTTTCAAATCGAGCATAAATCTGAATTGTAAAATATTTTTAATTATCGAATCTTATTCAGTGTTATTTGAAAAACTATATTTTTAAATACTAAAATTACACTAACTCAGTAGAATTGGAATATTTAAAATACAAATTTACAATTTTATCATAGAACAATACTTCGGACAAAAATAATAAAAAATCAGGCAGCAATAGTCCCGTAATTTCTAAATTCTCTGAAAACTGAATGGAATTTTATCAAACTCAGGTCAAATCCTAACTTTGAAAAAATGTTTTCCAT
>Ga0208373_1000770_pt1 | contig 50172 bp, 46 predicted proteins | sample RifOxyC2_FD_184036 | JGI IMG/M metagenome (GOLD analysis project Ga0208373, IMG submission 184036) | Soil microbial communities from Rifle, Colorado - Rifle Oxygen_injection C2 (SPAdes) | ecosystem: Environmental > Terrestrial > Deep subsurface > Rock core/Sediment | place: Rifle, Colorado...
GAAAAAATGGGTAATTGGATTAATTGGTATAACACTAAACGTTTCCATTGGGGGCTAAATTTAGAGACTCCTGTGGATTATTTAATCAATAATGGCTATGTTGTCCAATATGTGGTGAACTAATACATTAATTAGACATTTTGGTTGGTATTTGTTAAAATAATAGCATCATATTTTAATATGTGGATATTTATTATTTAAATTAATTAATTGGTTAACCCGCCCAATAGTGGGGGGATTAGCATCACTCAACATATGGAAGAACAAAAATCTACCAATATTTCCGTTAAGCCCAAAAAAACATTAAATACCCGAGGCTTAGACATTATTATTATGGGTTCTATTTCGTTGATATTTTTCTTATGCCCGTTGTTCTTTACCGGATTCGTGGCACAGGGTTTGGGCTTTGAAAAATTGGCGCTTTTTTATTTTTTTGTTTTGCTTGGTATAGTTGCCTGGGTTACCAAGGGCGCTATTACCGGTGAATTAAATTTAAAAAGAACTCCATTTGACCTGCCAATTGTGATATCTTTGATAGTTTTTTCTGTTTCCACAATTCTTTCCGTGAATAATAGAGACAGTTTAATTGGCTCATACGGAAATTCCACTAAGGGTTTGCTTGCCATAATCACATTTGTTTTGTTTTATTATTTAGTGGTTAACAATATCAATACAACAAAAATTAAAACTGTATTTTTTTCTTTTGTGTCGTCAATATCGCTTATTGCCATTTATTCTTTATTGCAGTTAAAAGAAGTATATCTAATACCAATTAAATATACGCACAACTCTAGTTTTAATCCTATTGGTTCTCTTTCCGGACTTTCCATGTTCTTGGTAATGTCGTTGCCACTTTTAGTAATCGGAGCTTCTCAGACAAAAAAAATATTTCCCAGCTTAAATAAGGCGCTTTTAATGGTGTTAAAAATATTTTTGATTATATCTACTATAACCACCTTAATGGTTTTGTTCTTATTAAAAGGATTTGTAAGTTGGCCAATAGCTGTGGCCGGCATGGTAATTGTGCTTATGTTCTTTTTGGCAAAAATTATAAAAATTACTAACAATAACCTGTTAATACCTTTAGCCGTTTTTTTGGTTTTAATTATATTTTTAGTTTTGGGTAATTTTGATTTTGCCGGTATGAATCTCCCAAAAGAAGTTAGTCTTTCCAGGGGTGCATCATGGGAGATTGCCAAGAAAAGTTTAAGAGAAAATCCAATATTCGGTTCAGGACCAGCAACATTTTATTATGCTTTTTCCAAATTTAAGAATCCCAATTTTAATTTAACACCACTATGGAATGTTCGTTTTGACAGCGCATATGGAGCCTTTTTTGAATTACTCGCTACCACCGGAATTTTTGGCGCCATTTCAGTTGTAGTTTTAGCCCTCATAGCCCTGTCTGTTTCGTTTTTAACACTTATAAGAAATATCAACAAGGAAGATAATTCTGTTATGCTGGGCCTGTTTTCAAGTTTGATTATGGCTCTGTTATTTGTCCTATTTTTTCCTTATAGCAACTCATTGGTTTTGTGCGTAGTTTTGATTTGTGTTTTTTCCGCATCAGCAGCCCTTACAATGTATGGAGAAAAATTTAGAGAATTAAAGTTATCTTTTCGAGCTTCTCCCAAATATGCCTTGGCGCTAGCTTCAATATTTTTATGTGTGAGTGCCGGAGTTGTGATTTTGTTTACTATGGGACTCAAGATGTATTTAGCGGATTCTATGGCGCAAAAATCATTACAAGCAGCAACTTTAAATGAAAAAATTGCCAAACTTAATCAAGCAATTTCCTTGGCTCCCTACCAAGATAATTATTATTTGAATCTTTCCAGCCATTATATGGCGCTTGCTAATCAAGCTGCACTAAAAGGGCAAGATCAAAATGATATTGTAAATAGTCTTAGATTGGCTATTGATAATGGAAGAAAATCCGTGGAGCTTGGAGAAAACAAGGCTGCTAATCATGAGTCATTAGCACTGATATATGAGAATGCTTCTTTTTATACCAGGGGGGCGCTTGAATGGTCTGAACAGTTGTATAACACACTAGCTCAACTTGATCCAAGTAGTCCAAAGCCAGCGCTTAGAATCGCATTAATAAATATGGCTAGGGCCAATGCAGAGAAAGATTCGGATGAAAAGAAGTATTATATCGAAGAAGCGATAAAGAATTACGACATTGCAATTTCCAAAAAAGAGAATTTGGCTTCAGCGTATTATGGCAAGGCAATAGCTAGTGAAAAATTAAATAAAATTGATGATGCTATTGACCAGTTAAAGAAGGCCAGACTTGTTGCTAGTGATAATATTGACTACACCTTTGAACTTGGTAGGCTTTATTTCAATAGGGGTATTAGTCAATTTGACTTAAAACAAAACGCCACCAGGCAAATCACAGAGAACGAGTTAAGCGGTTCTACGAGCACCCAGCAAAATATTAGCGTACAGACTCAGGATGTCGACGGAAAAACCCAAAGAAACAACGACTTAAATGAGGCCGAACGGTTATTTGTTACTATTCTTCTTTCTAACCCAAATCATGCCAACGCCAGATATAGTTTAGCAATACTTTATCAAAGGATTGGGGAATTAGATAAGGCAAAAATAATGGTTACCGCCCTCTTGGATATTATTAAAGACGCTAAAACCAAAGAAGCTGTGATGCAGCAATTTGCTGATTTGTTGTAATATTTTTTAAGATATCAATCTAAAAAAAGACAAGGAGGTTATCCTTGTCTTTTTAAATAAATTGTTCTTTATAATATAATTTTTATTCTTATATTTGTTGTAATTCTAGGCAATTTAAGGGGGTCTGCCATGCCAAAGAGGATATTTTTTATTTTTTTAATTTTTGTTTTTATTTTTCCCGCATCATCTTGTTTGGGAGTGGATACAAGGCTGGACAAAAAAGACTTAACTAGCGGTTTAAGTGTTGAAAAGAGGATAGAAAAAGCTCGCAACGCATCATACACAATAATTAAGATTAATCTTTATGGCGACAAAAAAGATGTTGATTTAGGAATGGTGAGTGTGGGCATTGGGAGGGGAGTTGTTTTTAAAGATAATGGCAAGTTAATTGTTTTGTCGGCCGGACATGTTATATTTAGTCCTGAATTCGATGAAGATTTATACAAATTTTTACTTGCAGAAAAATGTTTTCTTGTTTTAGACTGGAATGAATCTCCGAGGGTATTAGCAGATATCAGAAGATATTTCGAGGTGCACAATATTAATAAAACCCCAATAGATTCTTCTCAGATTCAACATTTAAAAATAACAAAAGAAGATTTTGATAATTGTTTTAAGGAAAATATTTTTGAAAAAGCAGTAGAAATGGATTTAAGAAATTCAAAGCACAACAAAAGAATTGATGTTGGATATGTGTCACTTAAAAACAATCCCCAAAAAGAAAAATTGAATTTTTTAAATGTTAATGATTTTGATTTTGATTTTGATTGGAAAATAGGGAGGCGTGTTGCTATTTGGAGTACACCGCGCAATTTAGGGGAGTGGTATAGAGAGGGGATTGTTTCCAGTGATTATACTAATTTTTCAAGAACAAAAAAAGATTATAATTTTGGAATTATTGATGTTTTTTGTGCTCCGGGTGATAGTGGCGGAATTGTGATTTCTTGTGATTCCGGTAAAATAATCGGATTACCCATTAGTATTTCATCAGTATTTCCACTGGGAATCATTGTAAAAATTGATAAATTTTTTGATGGTTTAAACCTAAAAAAAGAATAAAAATTTTTTTATCGCATAGGAATTTCTATTTGTTACTATTTGAAAAGATAAAAGTGACTAATATTAAACATTTTGTAATTCATCACGCCCCCGCCTGAGGCGGGCATGGAATGGAAAGGCACTGTGTCCGCCTCGGGCGGAGACTTCAAAAAGCCTGAAAGGCTTTTCTTGTAAAAAAGAGCAATAACACTTTGCTCTTTTTAATTTTGATGGATGAAATATTTGTGTTATAATATGATATATAATTAATATTTTAACTTTTAATTTTCAACTTATAATATTTAGAGTTATGAGTTACAAGTTAAAGGCACGAGAGGTTTATGAATATCGCCATTAACGGTTTTGGCCGAATTGGCCGGGCTGTATTTAAAATTTTACAAAACAGAAAAAATTTAAAAGTCGTAGCCATTAATGATCTTACAGATACGGGAGTCTTGGCTCATTTATTGAAGTATGATTCTGCTTACGGTATTTACGATAAACAGATAAAGGCTAAGAAGGGCAGTTTGGTAGTAGGGGGCAGGGAGTACCGTGTTTTAGCCGAGAGAAGTCCGGAAAAATTACCGTGGAAGGATTTGAAGGTTGATGTTGTAATAGAATCAACCGGTTTTTTTCGAACCAGGGAGGCGGCTTCGGCGCATCTTTTGGCCGGTGCAAAAAAAGTAATCATATCCGCTCCGCCAAAAGGAAAAGAAATAAAAACATTTGTAATGGGGGTAAATGAGGAGAAAATAAAAAAGAGCGACAAAATTATTTCTAATGCTTCTTGCACCACTAATTGCTTGGCGCCGGTTACGGATTGTGTTAGGCGCAATTTCGGCATTAAAAAAGCTATTATGACCACCATCCATTCTTATACCGCCGATCAAAGATTGGTTGACGGACCACATACAGATTTGCGCCGGGCTAGGGCGGCAGCAGTTAATATTGTACCTACAACAACCGGCGCCGCCGTTGCCACCACTGATACCATCCCAAGTTTAAGGGGGAAATTTGACGGTATGGCGTTTCGTGTGCCGACTTTAGTTGGTTCTCTTTGTGATATTGTTTTTGTAACCGTGAAAAAAGTTGATGAACAAAAAGTTAATAATGCTTTTAAAAAAGCTGCCGGAAGTGCTAAACTAAAGAAGTTTTTATCAGTATCAAGCGAACCATTAGTGTCTACCGATATAATCGGCAATCCGGCCAGTAATATTGTTGATCTCTCACTCACTAAAGTAATTGGTGGAGACTTGCTTAAAGTAATTGCTTGGTATGATAACGAATGGGGTTATTCAAACAGAATGGTGGATATGGTGGAGTATATTAATAAGAAGGGGTTAATATAGTTTTTTTCGCCACAATAAGTAAGATTATTTTTTTGATTAACATTTTTAAGGCAACAAGAGAAATAAAAAATTAAAGTTATGAGTTACGAGACCAGAAACATAATAAATAAAATTAAAAAAGCGAATTTGACCGGTCGGGGCGGTGCTTCATTTCCTACTGCCCTAAAATGGGAAATGGTAAAGAAGGCTCGTGGAAAAAATAAATATGTAATTTGTAATGTTTCAGAGGGAGAGCCGGGAATTCAAAAAGATTATTATATTTTACAGAATTATTTAGATACAGCTATTTTGGGCATGGAGACAGCAATTGAATATCTAAAAGCTGAAAAAGCCATTATTTATATTAATAAAGCTTATTTTAAAAAGTTTGAGAAAAAATTAAACGAAGTAATTCGGGGAAGAAAAATCGAAATTTTTGAAAAAGAGCATGATTCCGGCTATATTGGCGGCGAAGAAACATCAGCAATTAATTCCATAGAAGGTTGTCGGGTAGAACCAAGACTGCGTCCGCCTTTTCCGCCCACATGCGGTATCTTCAACTCACCAACACTTGTTAATAATTTGGAGACTTTTTATGATGTGGGATTAATTGTTAAAAATAAGTATCACAATAAAAGACTAGTTACCATTAATGGAGATTGTTTGTGGACCGGGGTTTATGCTTTTGACGAAGAAATGACCGTGGAAGATATATTAAGGAAAACTGAGAATTATCCCAAGTTTACTTTTTTCGTGCAGATCGGGGGAGATGCCGCTGGAGTAGTGCTTAATAGTAATCAGTTGGATTGCAAGGTTTGTGGTGGCGCCTCTGTTACTGTTTATAGTGTTCTCAAACATGAACCGTTTAGGTTAATGAAGGAATGGGTTGATTTTTTTGTAAAAAATTCATGCGGGCAATGCACTCCTTGCCGCGAGGGTACGCTCAGACTGCAGGAGATTTTAATCTCTAAAGATAAAAATTGGACAATATTTTCAGATATTTTAACAAATTTACCAGAAACATCTTTCTGCGGGCTTGGATCAGCAGCATCAATTGCTGTTACTTCTTATATAAAAAATGTTTTGTTGCTTTTGCCAAGCGGAAAAATCAAAATACCTGAGGCAGATAAAAAAATGTTAAAAGAAGTTTTTTCCTTATAAAATTGTTTGTTATGTTGGTACCGTATAAGTTTACATATTTTATTGGAGCATTGTTGTTTTTTGTTTATTGGTTATATTTTTGGATTAGATTTGGCGATAATAGGCGGCAGATGATAGTTTTTAGCATTGTTTTTGCGATTTTGGGGCCTATTTCGGGTATAGCGTGGTTTACAAAGGATTGGTGGTATCCCGATACTATTTTGGGATACAGAACGGGTATAGAAGACATTTTGCTTGGTTTTTCCAATGGTGGCGTGGCTTCTGTGGTTTTTTTGTTTTTTTATCAGGAAAAAGAGAATATAAATACAAAAATTAATATTTTTAAGGGTTTTTTTCCCTTAATTCTAATTATTTTAGTAACAACCGTAGTATTTATATTTACTCCGATAAATTCATTCTATTCTAATTGTTTTGGAATAGTTGTAGCTCTTGCTTATGTGTTTTGGAGGCGACCGGATTTGTTTCGTATTTCTTTGTTGAGCGGAATATTGATGATGATTATTTCTGCGCCGATATATTTGTTGTTAGTATATATATCTCCGGGGTGGGTGGAGCGCACCTGGATGTTGGATAAATTATCAGGAATAGTTTGGTTGGGTGCGCCGATTGAAGATTTGATCTGGTATTTTTTTGTGGGCGCATCGATCAGCACGATGTATCCGTATCTTTCTGGGCAAAGATATATTTTTCGTAAAAATAATTCATAGATTTTTTATCTATTTGGTGCTTGTAATTTGCATTTTACTTAAATAGTGTCATTTATGATGATATTATAAATAATATTATTATTTAAAATTTTTAATAATTTTTTAATATATGCTTAAATACATGTCCGCCGGAGGCGGATTCGCCTCCGGCGGAAAAAAAGTTAAAATAAATCCCAAACCGTACCGTTGCACCATTCCAAATAAGCCCAAGCAACCGAAAAGGTGTAAGATAAAATTAAATGGTAAGGTAATAACTTGTATGACAGATCAAACCATTATGCAAGCTGCCTATAAGCATGGAATTCAGATTCCCGGATTTTGCGGTCACCCGGACTTTATCCCCAAGGGCAATTGCCGTATTTGTGTGGTAGAGGTAACGGGAAAGCGTTGTTTATTAACCGCTTGTTCTACTCTGGTTGAAAATGGGATGGAGATATTTACAGAGACTGAAAGAGTACAAAAAGCGCGAAATTTAAATTTAGATTTTATTTTTGCGGAGCATATTGAAAAATGCGCAAGTTGTATTTGGCGTTTTCAGTGTAAACTCTTAAGTTTTGCGGAAAAGTATAAGATATTAATTACCACCTTTAATGACCGCAAGGGAAAAAGAAAGACATATAAATTCGCCAATGCTGTGGAGATAGATGGTACACAATGTATTGACTGCCGGAATTGTATAGATGCCTGCTCCTTGATGCAAAAGATTGATTATTTGGAATTAAAAGGCAAGGGGAGTAATCAGGAAGTGGTGCCGACAGAAGATAAAAAAAGACATTGTATACTGTGTGGGCAATGTGCCGTGCATTGTCCGGTTAGCGCGGCGCAGGAACAAGCATCTTGGCAGGAAGTGGAAAAAGAAATTAACAATGAAACAAAGGTGGTGGTAGCACAATTCGCGCCGTCTATCAGGGTGAGTATTGGAGAGGATTTTGGTATGCCTTATGGCCAGGTGGCTACAGAACATTTGGTTTCCGGTTTGCGCCAGTTGGGGTTTGATTATGTTTTTGATGTCAGTTTTTTTGCAGATATTACAACCATCATAGAGGCAGAAGAGCTTATTGGTCGTATACAAAATAAAAAAATAATGCCGATGATTACTTCTTGTTGTCCGGGATGGGTAAATTATGCTGAATTTTATCACCCGGAAATATTGCCGAATTTGACGAGCGTCCGATCCCCGCAGATTCATGGCGGGGGAATCATAAAAACATATTGGGCGGAAAAGATGAAAATTGATCCCAAAAATATTGTAGTTGTTTCTATTATGCCCTGTACGGCTAAAAAATACGAAATTGCGCGCAAGGAGATGAAAATTAATGGCATGCAGGGAGTGGATTATGTTTTAACTACTAGAGAATTTTCGTTCATGATGAAAAGAAGAAATATTATTTTGCCTAATTTGAAAAAAAGCAAAGCAGATAATCCTATGGGTGAATATAGTGGAGGCGGTGTGATTTTCGGCGGAAGCGGGGGGGTAATGGAATCTGCTCTTAGGACCGCCAATGTGATGATTTGCAAGGAAAGAAATAAAAGACCGGGAAAGATTTGTAGATCAAGAATAGATTTTAAAGAAGTTAGGGGACTCACAGGAATAAAAGAAGCCAAAGTGGATATTGGGGGAATTAAGTTGAGTATAGCGGTAGTAAGCGGTATTGGTTATGTGGGTTCGATAATTAGTAATCTACAGAAGTATGATTATGTAGAGGTAATGGCGTGTCCGGGCGGATGTATCGGCGGAGGCGGACAGCCCATTCCAACCACGGAAGAGATCAGAAAAAAAAGGATGGAAGCTTTGTATAAATTGGATAAATCAAAAAAGATAAGAAAATCAACAGACAATAAGCAGGCTTTGGAAATTTTGGATTGGTTAAGAGAAAAAGGAGAAAAATTAGAGCATTCTGTTTTGCATACTAAATATAAAAGAGTAAAATAATATTGCAAACAATAAAATATTTAGAAATTAAAAATTTAAAAATTATTTAAAAAATATGATTAAAGTAGATTACAATAAATGCTGTTGGAAAGATGGCAAGTGCGCCAGCTGTGATTGTGAAGAAAATAATTGCGGTGGATGCGTAGAGGTTTGTCCGGTTAACGCTATTACCAGAGACAAACAAGTAGAAATTAACGCTGGTGAATGTTTGGAGTGCGGAGCTTGTGCGGCAGTATGTCCGCACCAAGCTATTACTATTGAATAATTAATAGACATTTTTTAGTTTCATTGTGATTGTTTTCTAAAAAATTGTTTAGAAAGTATATAGACTATAAATATAAATTTAATTAATTATGTTATACACAAAAGAAAAGGTCTTAACTCGAGTTAATATGGTGGTTATTGTGCAATTTCTGGGATTGGCAGGACTTGCTTCTGTTTTGCCATTTTATATTCATATTCAATGGATTACAGGTCCTGTAATTAACGCCATTTTAATCATTGCACTTTTTTTGTTGGGAATCAGGAGCGCTTTTTTGTTTTGCTTGGTCCCTAGTTTAATGGCCTTATCCGGAGGGCTGTTGCCCCCAATACTTGCTCCGATTGTGCCATTTATCATGATTGGTAATATTGTTTATATTTTAACAATTGAAACTGTCTATAATTATTTCAAGGATAATGACAGGGGGTTTTTCTTGGGGGTATTGTCTGGCTCAGTACTAAAATTTTTATTTTTATTTTTAAGTGTAAATATTATAGAAAAATTGCTTATTAAACAAGAATTGCTCGAAAAAGTGGCAGATATGATGAGTTGGTCGCAGCTCGCTACCGCATTAACAGGCGGAATGATCGCTTTCTTGATATTGAAATGGTTGAAAAGAATATGATTCATAATTTCTTATTAATGTTTTTATGTATAAATTAAAATATGGGATTTACATATTTGACCTTATTTTTCTTTTGCATCTAAACGCGTAAGTCTTATAATTATAAAATTATAAAAAGATATGGAAAAAATTCAAAAATTTAAAAGTTCACTTTCATTAAAGTTGTTTGTGGTTGGTTTTTTAGTGTTTATTTTAATGATACCAACCGCCATGATTGCCATATTGGTTAATGAACGGGAAAATCGACAAAGTGATGCAATTTTGGAAGTAAGTGAAAAATGGGGAAGAAAACAGATGATTACCGGTCCGATTTTGACCGTGCCATATAAAAAAATATATGAAAGCATGGTAGATGGCAATAAAAAAAGGGATGAAGTTATTCGTTATGCTCATTTTTTGCCGGAAAGTTTAATGGTCAATGGAGAAATATTACCAGAGACTAGGCAACGCGGAATATACGAAGTAGTTGTTTATAATGCTGATTTGAATATTAACGGTGAATTTAATGTTCCTGATTTTTCCAAGTGGGAAATTAATCCGGAAATGGTTATGTATGATAAAGCTTTTCTTTCTTTGGGAATTCCAGACTTGCGCGGAGTAAAAGAAAATATTTCTCTGAAGTGGAATAACGATGAATTGTCTTTTATACCAGGTATAGAAACCAATGATATCCTTTCTTCCGGAGTAAGCGCCGGGGTATACATTGATCCTAATGATAAAATAAAATATAAATATGAATTGAATTTAGTATTGAACGGCAGCAGAGATCTTGAATTTGTGCCGATCGGCAGAACAACGGAAGTGAGATTGGCATCAACTTGGACAGATCCCAGTTTTCAAGGATCATTTTTACCGAATAAATATAATCTTAACGAAAATGGTTTTTCGGCAGATTGGAAGATCTTAGAGATTAACAGGAATTTTCCGCAAAGTTTTTTAGGAACTATGACGCTTGACGAGGGAACTAATACGGCTTTTAATAAATATGAAGAAGCGATACAGGTGGGGGGGGTGCAGTCAAGCAGTTTTGGTGTGCGTTTACTTGTTGTAGCGGATGAATATCAAAAAACAGTAAGAGCTTTAAAATATGCCATCATGATTCTGTCTCTTACTTTTTTAATTCTTTTCTTTTTTGAAGCTATAAATAAAAAACGAGTACATGCTTTGCAATATATTTTAATCGGTTTGGCTTTGTCATTATTTTATGTATTACTTTTATCTATCGCTGAACACCTTGGTTTTGATTTGGCTTATTGGATTTCGGTTGTGGCAACTCTCGGTTTGATTATGTTCTATTCGAAATCTGTCTTTGCCGCATGGCGACCGGCTATGATCGAATCATTAATTCTTTTCTTTATTTATTCTTTTATATTTGTGATACTACAACTTAAGGATTATGCTCTTTTGGTTGGTTCTGTCGGTCTTTTTGTAATACTAGCTGTCGTCATGTATGTATCCCGCAAAATTGATTGGTATAATTTAAGCGAAAAATAAACATAGTTTTAAAATAAAAAAATACATTTTTAAATGTATTTTTTTATTTTATTCTTATTCTTCTTTCCACGAAATAAATGTATATTCTCCGGTGGTGGGATAATGGGGAGGAGGAGCAAAGGTAAGGTTGTTATCGTATATATAATCTCTGTTTTGATATCCTGAGCCGTCGCTATACGATACTCCGGATCGCAATTTTGATGCGCGTGTGCCGTATATGGTTAAATTATTTCTGGTCCAGGTAGCGCCGCATGACGGTCCGAAATAATCGCGCCCCCACTTTCCTTCTTTGGCGATCAAAGCTCCGTCTATGCGAAGTTCCTGCTGATCGGCTGTGCCCGCAAAATCACCTTCGCTGTACAGTCCGATCAATATATTTCTTTGGGCTATTAATCCTATGGCATCAGTGCCGTCGTAATTTGTATACTCAATATCATTGTTGATAATAATATCGGTTTTGCTGCCGGAGATAGGATCTTCAAAAGCCAGAATTGTAATCCTGTTTCCGTCTATTTTTCCCTCAATCCAAACTTTATCTTTTACAAAAATTATACCATTGGCAGGGGTGGGTTCCGCTATTAAATACGGGATCTCGCTTGATATCTTATGCGTATAATTCCCCGAGCATTTACCTGTTTCGTTTGTTACTTCATAGATGTCTATAGTATCGTCGGTATTGAGGATAATATGGTATCCTTCCTGGTTTGTGTTCGGTATCACCAAACCGTTCGATTGGGCCTTGGCCAGAGTATCGTTTACATAATCAGTAAGAAGATCAAAGCTTACTACTGGTACGGGAAATTGTCTGCCGGCTAAAAAGGGGTTGTTTGGATCTCCGGAGTAATCTGGCGGATTAGGAGGATTGGATCCGTCGCTGACCTCATCCGTGTCATAAACTCCGACGGTATAAACATGGGTATGTACGCCGTATTCATCCGGACCGGCATGATCAGGATCGTCATAGTCTAATACGGAAGAAGTAACCAGATTATGGGCTATACCGTCAAAACGGATACCGGTATTAGAGTGGATTCGTCCCCAAACTTCGCTGCCCGCTCCGTATCTTACTTCAGCATTGGATAGCCCTGAATAGGCGGACCATGACGGTATGCCGCATTGGACCTCAATACTTCTTTTTATATTTTCATTTCCGATAACCCATCCTATTGATTTAATATTGACTATAGTGGATCCATTGGGCGGCGGGGGAGTTATATATAATTCATAATATCCTGCGATATTATCATTTGAATCTTTATATTCATATGGGCCATATGGACCGTAGTCCGGGGCCGGCAGGCATATTTCTTTGTTGCAGTATTCTTCGTTGTCATGATATAGCACCCACCTATAATAATTTACGCCGGCTTCAGCAATATGCAGAGCCTGGGCGGAGGATACTTTTTTAATGTTTAATTTTTGCTGTAATACTCCAAGGCTGACGGAACCCATAAGCATGACCAAAAAAATACCAGTAGCGACCAGCACTACTATCAACATTGTGCCTTTTTGGCGGTTTGTGGTCGTAAATTTAGAAGTTTTCATTTATTTATAAATTATCTTTAAGGTTTCTTAGCTGTACGCTGGTTTCTACATAATAATCGTTTGGGGCAATTCCGGGAGTAACGTTTATTTTTATGCTTGTTTTTATTAATCTGATGCTGTTTATGGATGTGGAAGTGGCATTATTGGAGTCGTAATAGGTAAAAAGATTTTCAGCTTGATTGTTGACATATTCAGCGATTGTTTCGGTAACCGGAAGAGAAGAGTAATCATTTGTCGGTCCGGGTTCAGTAGTGGTTTTAAACAATTGGGAACCGTTGATATGATATCTGATTTTTTCCGTTTCTCCGTCATCATCAGTATCGCTGAAGAATATTAGATTTTGAGCTTCTGTAGTATCCAGAGGATATGCTCCTTGTTCCGAAGAATTTGCTCCTCTTAATTCTTTAGCCATTATTTCCGTAGCTTTGCGCGCATATTGGATGGCTGTTTCCTGTTCGGATGCGAATCTGCTGGTTTTAAATCCGGTAATGATATAATTGGCTCCCAGCACAAAAACAGAAACAAATATAGCCATATAGACAAGAACCTCAGGCAGTGTAAATCCGCAATTTTTTTTATTGAAATACTTCATTATTCTAAATATAAGTTAATAATATTATTTGTGTCGGGCAGTATTTCGACCGGAGGGGTGGGGTCGTGTAAAAGCAGGTTGTAGGAGGTAGAAGCTGTTTTAAGGGTAATGGTGTATCCCGGCACATCCCATTCCAGTTGTAAATTCAGTTTGCCGGTTGCTCCGATGGTGTATTCCCGATCATATTCATAGATTATATTCGGTAATTCACCTATTTTTTTAGTGCCGCGGATGATTATCGGTACATTCGCCGCGGGAGTAGATGTGCTGTAAAAATTGAATTCCGAAATAAAAATATCCAAGTCTCCGTTTTTATCGCTTTGCCATGTGGCAAAAGGCTTATTGTTGTTGGGATTTATGGTTACATCAGGATTGTATTCATTGGAGCTTGTAAAAGACAGACTGATTCTTAAATCCTGGGTCCAGAGGTTGTTGCCGTCGGTATCGTATTTTTGGGCATAGATATCTTTGTCGCCGTTTCTTTCATCGGTCCAGACTACATAAATATTATCAGTAGCGTCGATGGCGATAGCCGGTTCTTCCTGGTTTGCGCTGTCGGTATCATGGCTGATTTCAAGGTCATCAGCCCATTCGGGGTTGCCGTCGGTATCGTATTTTTGGGCATAGATATCTTTGTCGCCGTTTCTTTCATCGGTCCAGACGATATAAAAATATCCGGATGAATCGCGGGCCGTATCGGGCGAATATTGATTGGCGCTTCCCGGATCGGTATTGATTTTTTTATTATCCGGAGACCATAAAAAATTTCCGCTTTTGCTTATTTTCGCCGCATAAACATCTTTGTCGCCGTTTCTTTCATCGGTCCAAAAAATATAAGTATTATCATCATTGTCTGAAATTATAGATGGTTCTGATTGCGCGGATCCGTCGCCGACGGCATTTGTATTGACTCTTACCGGCAGAGTGGAGGCCGGATTGCCGTTTTGTTCATAAAAATGTAGAAACAGGTCAAGATCGGTGTTTTTATTATCAACCCAGACTATGCTGGTGGTCGCTGCGCCGCTTTTTTCCAAAAGCGTTATCCTGGGATCTGATTTATCGGAGTTCCATGTAGTATTTATTTTTTTTTCTCCTCCCCAGCGGTCGCTGCCATCGGCAGAATTCAGGCTGATAAGATAAGATTCTTTGTTGCCGACCGAGTCATCATTCCAAGCCAAATACAAGTTGCCGTAATTATCAACTTGTATATCCGGCAACACGGTGTTGTTGGCCGTACCCACGATCTCGTCTACGGGCGCGCCGGAATTCGGCCATTGGGCATTGCCGTCGGTATCGTATTTTTGAGCATGTATTTTAGAGTCCGCGCTGCAGCAGTAATCCTGCCAGACAACATACATAAAACCGGCAGCATCAAAATCGAAGCGGGAATTGATCTGGGCTTTTCCGCTGGCATCGGAATTAACTTGCCAATTATCAGGAAGGTCGGATGTGACGGTATTAATGGTTAAATTTGATAAAAGGTCGATAGAAAAACTTTCTTCGGTTTTAACGGCGGAGATGATCGATAAATGAGGCTTTGTGGGGTTTGGATTATTAATGGTGCGGGGATATGTTTGATCTGTTCCATAACCAGCTTTGGTAACCGTTACTTCGTAACCTTCAAAAGATGGCTCTAGCGCCCGGTATAGCGCGCCATTGGCATCTGAAATAAAGTCCTGGCTGTAAGCTGGAGATAGTAGGTTGTTTTCTATATGTATATTCGCATTTGGCACCGGATCCCCGTTGGCATCGACAATGATTAATTTCAATAATCCCGCGCCGATATCCATTTCCTCGGTAGCGGATATGATTTTTGAAAAAACAGTTACGCTTTTTGCGCCGAATTTTCCGTTCCAGCTGACTTCGATTGTGGCTATTTTATAGTCATTTAAGATTAGATCGGTTCCGGAAGCCAGTGTTCCATCATATTCGTCGTCGTGATAGATAATAGTAGTGTGTATTAAAAAATTGCCGTCTCTGTGCAAATTTTCATATTCTGGTATTTCTCCTGCAGGAAAGCCGGTAAGAGTGCCTACCGAGTCATAAGGAAGATTTCTGATATATTCCATTTTTTGATTGGCTATTTCAATAGCTTCAACATAAAATTTATTATCGGAAGTGATGTTTAGGGAATATATTGCTAGCTGGTAAACCCCTAAAGTTAATATCATTATTATTAATACGGATACCAAAACCTCCATGATGCCGAAACCTTTTTGAGTGGTGAAGATTATTTTTTTCATTTTTAAAAAATTTAATTGTTAAAAAATTATTGAATTAAAAAAGTTTATATTGCATTAGTGATAGAATACATAGGCATAATAATAGCCACTGCTACGCCGCCAACTCCAAGTCCCAGGAATAATATTAGTAATGGCTCAATTATGGATGGCAGGTTTTCCATGATTTGATCAACTTCTTCTTCGTAAAATTCGGCTAACTCAATTAATATATTGTCCAGCTCCCCGGTTTCTTCCCCAACAGCAATCATGGATGTGACTACCGGAGTGAATAATTTAGGATAATTGCTTACTACCTCGCTTATTTTTCCGCCTTTTTTAATTTCTTGAGCCATAGCCAAAAGGGCATTTCTGTAGTGAATATTACCCAGAACATTGGCGGTAATTTGAAAAGCTCTTATAATCATAATATCGGTTTTCAAAAGAGAGCTTATGTTTCTGGCAAATCTGGCAAGGTTTATTTTTTTAATAATAGGGGAAATTATGGGGAGCACTAAAAGGGCAGATTGAAATATATATTTACCACGATATGTTTTGAGCCCCCAAATTAAAAATGCAATAAAAAATATGGTAATAATTCCGCTTACGACCCCATGGTTAACTATAGCACCGCTAATTCCTATTAATATTTTGGTTGGGAGGGGCAGTTCTACATTCATTTCTGTAAACATGGAAGTAATACGAGGAATAATCACTAAAATCATAAAAGTACCGATTCCGATCATGGCTAAAACTATTACAGCCGGATAGGTTAGAGCTCCCTTTACTTTGGAAATTAAACTATGTTCTTTTTTCATTTGAATGTATAGCTCATTCAATACATCTTCTAATTTTCCAGATAATTCTCCGGCTTCTACCATGTTTATAAAAAGTTCTCCGAATATTTTTTGGTATTGTTTAAGACTGTCTGCAAAAGTGCTTCCCTTTTCCACTTTAGTACCAATATCTACTAATATTTTTTGAAAGTATTTATTGTCTGTTTGTTTTGCAAGGGTTTGAAGTGCGGTGGATAATGAAATTCCTGATTTAAGCATGAGCCCTAGGTGGCGTACAAAAAAAAGTTTTTCTTTTAAAGGAATCCTGGTAAATTTTAATAAAAAAGTATCAATTTTTTCTAAAATTGTTTTCGCATCTTTTTCCTGAGTATCGTTTTGTTTTTTTTCTTCTTGAGAAAAATTTACTACCATATATTTTTATTGAAAGTCTATTCCGCCAGAGGCGGATTAACCGAAAAATTATTTAATTATTGATGGATAAAAAGTCAAAAGTCATTGAATAAATGTCGCGTAGCAACTCCGGGCTTTATAAACCTTGATTTTCAATTGAGTTGTTATTCTTTGGTAACGCGCATTATCTCTTCTAGGGTGGTGATGCCGTTTTTGGCTTTTATAAAGCCATCCTCTACAATTGTTAACATTTTATTTTTGATTGCCTCTTTATTAATTTCATTAGCGCTGTTGTTTTTTAAAATCAGGGAAGATATTTCTTCGGTATTTTCCAGTATTTCATAGATACCGATTCGACCCTTATACCCTGTATGATTGCATTGCTTGCATCCTTTTCCGCGATAAAACAAAAGAGATTTTAAGCCGCCCCTAGCCTCTAAAATTGTTTTTTCTTCAATCATGGTTTTTAAGATGTTTTCTATATCCAGTTGTTTTTCCAATTCTTCTATTGTTTTTTTGTCTAAATTATAACTTTGAATGCAGTTGGTGCATATTTTTCTTACTAAGCGTTGAGCAATAATAATATTCATTGTTGTGGCTACTAAAAATGTAGGTACGCCCATCTCTGAAAGGCGTGGGATAGTGGTGGCGGCGTTGTTGGTGTGAATGGTAGACAAAACCAAATGTCCGGTCATGGCGGCATGCACCGCTATTTCCGCGGTTTCCTGATCGCGGATTTCTCCCACCATGATAATATCCGGGTCTTGTCTTAAAAAAGCGCGCAATCCAGAGGCGAAAGTGTATCCTATTTTAGTATTAACTTGTGATTGATTAATATGCTGCATGCGATATTCAATCGGATCTTCAATGGTGGATATATTTACTTCTGGTTTGTTTAAAATATTAAGAATAGTATAAAGGGTTGTGGTTTTTCCAGAACCGGTAGGACCGGTAACCAAGATGATGCCATGTGGTTTGGAAATATTTCTTTTTAATACTTCAAACGGCCTTGATTGCAACCCTAGTTGCTCCAGTGTTAAAGATTGGGCGCTTTCACGCAATAAGCGCAATACTATTTTTTCTCCATCAAAGGTAGGAATGATAGACACGCGAAAAGCCACCTTGTGCTCAGGGGAAGATATTTTAAATCGTCCGTCTTGCGGCAAACGGTGTTCATCAACTTTTAAATTTGCCAGAATTTTAATTCTGGCTACAATGCCCGATTGGACGGTCTTGGGGAATACCATGACCTTGCGCATCATGCCGTCAATTCTATATCTAACAGCTACATTTTTTTCTTCCGGTTCAATGTGGATATCGCTAGCCCCCTCAATAATAGAATATTCCAACAAGGTATCCACAATTCTCACTACAGGCAGATCAGCCGCTAGTTTTTTCAAGTCTTTATCATCCGTTTTTTTATCGGATAGGTAATCAAATTCAGCTTTTAAGCTTTTGTGATATTGTTTTAAGACTTCTTTTATGCTATCCGGTGTGGTTAAATATACTTTAAGCTTTAGCCCTGTTTTTTTTTTTAAAAATTCGAAAATTTCTAAATCATTGGGATTGGTAGCGGCTACGCTTAATAAGTTTTCTGCCATATCAAAAGATATTATTTTGTGCGTAGTGGCAATTGGTTCCGGTATCAAGAATAAAACATCTTTTCTGATGTTTTTATTTTTCAGTTCCACAAAAGGTATTTTATAATAATTAGCCGCGCTTTCGTATAAAAAAAGAGAAGTAATAATCTTTTTCTCAATTAAATAATCTTGTATTTTTTTTTCTTCTTTTTTAGCTTCTTGTGTATACTTGTCAAATACTTCTTCAGATAAAATGTTGGATTCTACTAAAATGTTTTTTAATTTTTTTTCTGAGAACATAATGCTTGGTAATAGAGTTTATAAGGTAAAAAGTTGAAAGTTTGGAGTCGCTTATGCGACAGACTTTTAACTTTAAAAACTTTTCAGCCATTAATTATTTCGGCTGATCCGCCTTGAATGCAGTTACTTTTAACTATATTATATTATACCATAAAATGATAAAAATTTCCTATTGACTAAATTTATTTTTTGTGTTATATGTTAACGATGTTCTTTAACTTTGGATAAGGAGATAGACTGTGTCAAAAATTAAGGCTGTATTTTTCGATTTTGGAAATGTGATCTATTTGGCTGATCAAATGATTGCTTATAAAGAATTTGCAAAGTTCTGCCAACTGAGTCCCGAAGAAGTGTATGAAAAAATTTATTTAGGTAAAATAGAAAAAATACCGGATGAAGGCGGAAGCTTTGAAGAGTTTTATGAAAAATCAACTTTGGCTATTGGGGCCAATAAAACAAAGCTTACACCGGAAAAATTTCGCAAGGTTTGGTGTGATATTTTTTTACCCTATGAGGGGATAGAGAAAATATTAGAATTAATGAGACCGGAAATAAAAAAAATATTAGTATCTAATACCAATTTGATTCATTGGGAAGGGGCAATGTCCCGCTTGCCTTTGATAAAAAAACATTTTCCCGATAAAAATCATCAGGTCTTATCTTTTTTGGTTGGAAAAAGAAAACCCAATCAATTAATGTGGAAAGAAGCATTAGAAAAAGCCGGTTGTCTCCCCGGGGAGGCTTTGTTTATTGATGATTTAGCCTTGTTTGTGTTTACCTACCAACATATATTCGGGGGACCGGGGATGGTTTTTAACGGCAGATACGATTCTATTAACTTGTTAAAAAACGAGTTTGTATATCAGGGTATTATATAAAGAAGAAAATTTATAATTTTTTCTAGTTTTTATAAAAAATTATTTCAAGCGTTTCAAAATGGAACGCTTTTTTGGTTGTGGAAATATTTATTTATATGTTATAATATATTTAATAATAATTAAAAATTCTATTTATGAAAAAGATTGTTTTTGTTGTATTTTTTTTTCTATCCTTTTCCGTGGTTCGGGCTGCAGACAATGAGATTTATTCTATTAATTTAGATAAGGAAACCATTACTAAAGGTTATACTGTAACTGCCTTTGACGATGAATTGAAACTCTCGCTCGCTCCCGGGATATTAAATGAATCTACCAATGTCGAGATTGTGAGACTTAACGAAGAAATGCCAAGTCCGTGGAACTTGGATCGGGTTAGCAATATTTATCAATTTGAGTTTAAAAATAAGGCTGCTTATGATAATCACACACCATTTTATATTCAATTCGCTTACAGTGAGCAGACAGGAGACTATAAGAAGGTGTTTTTTTATGATAAGAATTACAACACATGGAGACCGCTTCCCACTAAAGATTTTTCGGAAGAAAAATTTGTCCGTTCCTTGATTCATCTTCCCTTTGCGCGCATTGCTGTTTTTTCTTATCCAAAAATCATGACTTCCGGCAGGGCGAGTTGGTATGCTTACAAGGGCGGTAACTTTGCCGCTTCTCCCGATTTTCCCAAGGGCTCCAAACTTAGAGTCCACAATCAGGCAAATGGTAAATTTGTGGATGTGATAATTAATGATTTTGGACCGGAGAGGCATATTTTTCCGGATCGGGTTATTGATTTGGATAAAATAGCTTTTTTGAAAATTTCCAGTTTAGGCGAGGGGGTTGTTGATGTGAGAATAGAGCCGTTATATATAGAGAAAGAGGACGGTCGTGAATTGGGCGTGCCTGATTTTGGCGTAGGAGTTGAGCCTGATATTAGCTTAAAATCAGCTATTATCTTTGAAGAAGAAAGTGGGAAGGAGTTGTGGGGCAAATATTCCACCTCTACATTGCCGCTTGCAAGTTTAACAAAGATGATAGCGGTTAAAGTTTTTTTAGATACAAAACCAAGCCTGAATCGAGAAGTTGCTTATTCTACAATGGATGCTGAGTATAATTATGAACATTGCAAACCATGGGAATCTTCAAAAATCAATTTAAAAGAAGGGGAGATGGTAACAATTGAGGATTTGGTTTACGCCTCTTTGGTTGGTTCTGCTAACAATACCATAGAAACATTGGTGCGGGTCAGCGGACTTAGCCGCGCTAGCTTTATTGATAAAATGAATCAGACTGTTTTGGGATGGGGAGCAAGTTCCACTTATTTTATAGAACCTACGGGACTTTCTCCTGATAATGTGAGTTCTGCGCGTGATTATGCTATAATAACCAAAGAGGTGCTGGTAAATCCGATTATTCAAAAAGCCAGCACCATGGATAAATATAAATTTATAACGGTTAATACTGCTAATTCCTATAGAGTAAGCAATACAAATAAATTAATTTTTAAAGATTTATATCAAATTAATGGTTCCAAGACCGGATATTTGGATGAGGCCGGATATTGCCTTATGACCAGAGTAGAATCTCCGCTTGGTAATAATCTTATAGTGGTAACCATGGGAGCTGATTCCAGAGAAGCGAGTTTCACAGAAACAGAAAGATTGATTAAGTACGGATTGAGATTATTATAAATTTCACCCATTGTCACCCCCGCGAAGGCGGGAATTCATTGTGATTTTTAAATTAAATATATAGATTTCCGCCTTCGCGGGAATAACATAAAAAAATGATTAAATTTCATAATGTTATAAAACTTTACCCCAAAGGCGTTAAGGCGTTAAACCGGATTAATTTACATATTCTTCCGGGAGAGTTTGTTTCCATTGTCGGACAGTCAGGAACAGGAAAAACCACTCTGGTAAGAACCATGATTGGAGAAGAAAAAATAGATTATGGCAAAATTGAAATTGGCGGATGGGATATAACAAGTATTAGACCCAGCGAGATTCCGGTGCTTAGAAGACAGCTCGGAGTTATTTTTCAAGATTTTAAATTGTTGCCGAAAAAGACATTGTTTGAAAATGTTGCTTTTGCCATGCAAGTCTGCGGCGGATCTCCTAAAAAAATAAAAAAAATTGTTCCGCATGTTATGAAAATTGTGGGGCTTGAGTCCAAGATTCATAGATACCCGCAAGAAGTATCCGGCGGAGAACAACAAAGAGCAGCTATAGCCAGGGCACTGGTACACAGACCAAAAATATTACTTGCAGATGAGCCTACTGGAAATCTGGATTCGCTTAATGCTAACGAAATTATTGAGTTGTTGCTTCGTATTAATAAATTCGGTACCACCGTGATACTCGTAACCCACAACAGGGAAATAGTAAATCGTTTAAGAAGACGAGTAATTACTATTGATAACGGTATGATAATCAGCGATCAAGCAGTGGGGAAGTACGTACTATAGTCAAAAGTCAAAAGTCTATAAAGTCGAAAGTTATTAAACAAGTGTCGCGTAGCGCTGTGTCCCCTCCAGAGGCGGGCACGGCGCTCTGGGCGGGGCTCCGGATTTTTAACCTTACGGGCTTTTAACTTTTATCTAATATTTATGTTTATATCATTTTATCGAGTTTTAAAATTCAGTTTTCAGGATGTTTATCGAAATATTTGGCTGTCGCTTGTTACGGTAATCATTTTAATTTTAGCCCTATTTACGGTTAATATGCTTTTAATTGTAAAGGTAATCGGGGATACGGCGGTAGATGCTATTAAAGAAAAAATAGATATAAATTTATTTTTAAATAATGACTCGGAAGAAAATGAGATTTTAGCGCTCAAGGCCCAAATTGGCGGTTTTAGCGAAGTACGCGAGGTAACCTATGTTTCTAAGTCAGAAGCTTTAGAGAAATTCAAAGAGAATCACAAAGACAATCCGGAAATATTAGAGGCTTTGCGTGAGCTTGGAAAAAATCCGCTTACGCCGACGCTTGTTATAAAACCAAATAACTTGGATGAATTTGATATGCTGATTAATCGGATTAACTCAATTGACAGCGATATGATAGAGTCGCGCAATTTTACAAACTATAAAGTGTTGTTGGATAAAATTAATGTAATTACTAAAAAAGTAACGGATGCCGGATTATTTTTAAGCTCTATTTTTGTTTTTATTAGTATTTTAGTGGTTTTTAACTCAATTAGAATATCAATATACACCCACAAAAGAGAAATAGCCATTATGAAGTTGGTTGGAGCCTCAAATTGGTTTATTCAGTTGCCGTTTTTGATTTCCGGATGGTTTTATACATTAATAGGGGTGGGGTTTGTAATGATTGTTTTTTATCCCTTCCTTACGCTTTTGCAACCATATCTAGAAGCTTTTTTTGTTGGTTATAATATTGACCTGGTTTCGTATTTTTATACTAATGCGTTTACTATATTTGGTGCAGAATTTATGGTAGCCGGTTTTATAAATATGTTGGCCAGCTTGCTCGCAGTAAGAAAGTATTCTAAAGTATAAGCATGGTTTAAGGTTGAAAGTTTATAAAGTCCAAAGTCTTGATATTGACAATTAAATATTTTTTATATAACATATAATAAGTCCTGAAGTCCTGCAAATAGTGGGTTTTTTAATTTAAATCAACAACACAATACTAGTTTTTTCGACTAATCCGCCTCCGGCGGAAAAATATTTCGGGGATCGTCTAACGGTAGGACTCCAGGTTTTGGTCCTGGCTATCGGGGTTCGAGTCCCTGTCCCCGAGCAGATTGCGACAAAGAGAGGTGTAAGCCTCTTTTTGTTTTGTGTTTAAAGGGTTTTTGTGCAGTTCGAGCGTGTAAAATTGAGCCTCTAAGGTCTTAACATCCTTTTGAATGGGAATAAGCCAATTATAGGGCGTAACTATCAGTTTTCTGTCTTTCATCTCTCGGTTCGAGCCGATTTCATTTAGTATAATTCTGCGGTCTTTTTGATTACCTTTTTTGAAGTTAATTTTTGCTTGAACGGCAAATTTTACCTTTTTTAATACCTCATCTTTTTTCTCGCTTCTTTGCTTGTTTAGCTTTTGTAAGAGGGTGGCAATTTCTTTTTCATATTCATTCCTTTGTTTTTGGAATTCCTCATCGCTTATCAACCTTTTGCAGATCAGTTTGGTAAGATTGGTTTTCTCGATTTTTAGTTTATTGATTTTATCCTGTAAATTATCAGTAATAATTTTATTTTCTTTTGGCTTGTCTTTGGCTTCTTCATCTATAATCCCAAAAAACAATTCCTTGAACTCATTTTTAAATTCATACTTTGATAATTCCTGTTCAATCTGTTCTTCAAGAGCTTTAACCTCAACGGCTTTTTCTTCGCATTTTATTTCTCGCTTTTTATGGGTACAGCAATAATAGGTATATTCTTTTTGCCTGCCTGTCTTTTTGATTGTTTTCCTTTTTAAATCCGCGCTAACCATACAACCGCAATTAGTACAGCGAATCAAACCAGTATAGGCATAATCGTTTTTTCTTTGCCTTGGTTTGCCGTGTCTGCCCAGTAAATACTGTATGCGATCGTATTCTTCCAGAGTGATCATGGCTTTATGCTTGCCTTGTTTTTGCTTTCCGTCATATTGAATGATTCCAGTATAAAACAAATTGGTAAACATCCGATAGAGTGAGCTTCTTGATAGACCGTTATAGCCTGACTTGGGTTTGAAAGCCCAGTCATTATTTAGTTTGTCCAATATTTCAGGAACGGAATAATTACCGCTTAACATCAAATCAAAAGCCTTGCGGATGATTTTAAATCGCTTCTCATCCGTCTTAATCGTGCTGTATCCTTGGTTGGTTCTGGTAATGTTTAAATATCCATTAGGGCATTTGTTCGGGTGCCAGCCCATTTCAAATTTCTTTTCTAGTCCACGCCGAACATCTTTTCCCAGTTTGGAAGAAAAATATTGAGATTGGGAAAGCGATAATTGCAACATCATGATTCCCTCGGGACTATTATCGAAATTGTATGAGCCGAATTTGAGATCGTCTATGATTCCAGTCCTTACCAAGTAGGTGATAGTCGAAGCGTCAATCTCGTTTCTGGACAGTCTGTCGGGGTGCCAGGCGATTATTCCATTGGCTTCGCCCTTTCGTATCCTAAAAATCATATTCTCAAATACAGGGCGATTATACGGCTTAAAAGCGGAGTGCTTTTCTTCCAGAACTTCCACAATATCCAGACCAGAGAAAAACTCATTTACTTTGTCCATTTGACTGGAAATAGACAAAGCCTGCCGTTCTTCGCCCTCGGTGGACTTGCGGACATAAGCGAAATATTTAATTTTGTTTTTGTTGGCCATACTATTTTTTAACAATCAAAAAGGGACGGTCGTGGAGACCCAACAAGACATTACCAAAAGTAATATTTGTCGGCACAAACCGCCCCTTTCTGGGGACAAATAGAATTAAAACTTTTGGTATTTAATTGTCTTGTTAGGTCTCGCTCAAATAATATCACATTTTAACCGTATTTTTCAAGGTCTTGTTTGGTAATCGGTCTATAGACAATCTTACATAGATTGACCATAGCAGTGCATTGTTTTAATGCTTCATCATAAGTTATTTTTTCTTTGTGTATCTTTTTATATAATCTCTGAAATTCCAAAATATGTTTTTCTTTGATCATTTTTTTGATTGTCGATGTTCAAAATCACAGGTATGTCCTCGGGCAAGGTAAAGGCGGAATAATCAATCGTGCCTGCGTATTCGCTAAAAAAGGTTTTAGCGAATATCGGCGTTAGTCCGCTAATATGTTGGTCGTAAAAAATAGTCGCTTTATAGCCAGTCATCTCGACTGGTTTTTTTAGTTTTTGGGAACAAAAGAATTTCTTCTTGCCGAACATCCGCTTGTCAAACATATCTTTACCTAAGTACTTGCAGAAATACGCCCCCATATTGGAAACCTGCCGAACATCTTTGATCTTGATGAAGCCGTATTTCCAATATCGCAAGGCAAACCATTTTTCCCAGTCAAACAATTCTTTCAGATTTTCCGTTTTAGGCATTTTGATATTGCATAGTAAATGATAATGGACTGATCCGCCTTTTTCTTTCTTATTGCCGTGATAATCTATGTCTTTCTGAAATTCAACCACGGCGATATATTCAAAATCTTTTCTTTTGCGGATAATTCTTTTCATCGCTTGGTTATAAAGATTATTGGCTTTTGTCAGCTCGGTCGTGCTTTCGGCAAAAGTGAGCGTTAAGAATTTGTTTAAGTGCGGATTGGCGTTTGCCAGTCGGCGGATATTCGTGCGTGTGCGGGAAATGGAAAAAACGGTTTTAGCCTTATATTCTTTTTCCCATTCTTCCAGCCGTTTTAATTCTTTTTTGTATTCGTTGAAATTCAGTTGACCCTTAAAGGGTTTTACTTTTTTATTATTTCGTTCTTTTCTTTTGTAGCCTCGGAGTATTTCCTTGTCTTTGTACTGGTACACTTCAATTTCTTTTCCTGATTTAACAATCTTAAAGTCATAGGATTCAGCCATAGAGTTAAATTTTGTAAGAACAGAAAAATCAAATGCCAAAATTAACAAGAATAGGGGAACGCATATCTCTAAGCCTTTTATTTTAGCGTCGGCTTTTATTCCCTCAAGGTAGTATTAAAAATCTCCACCTTGACCAAATTAAGCTATCAGACGCTTTTTTAGTCTTAACGAGATAAGCTACAAATACGGCGTTGTTTTTCTCGGATTTATTTAGTAGCCGTAAATATAAACTTATGACAATACAGTCAAACTGGACAGGTTCAGAAACTACTTCGAACATAGTCCGCAAACAGATCTTCAACCGCTGGGGAGCGGAAGAAGCGGATAAATACGACCCGAAGTCTAATTGTCTAACTTTCCAGAGTTGGGCAAACAACGGATATAGGGTAAAGAAAGGCGAGAAAGCCATTAAGTCCTACATCGTAATTGAGAAAAAGGACAAGCAAGGCGAGGTCGTGAGTAAATATCCGAAATCAATCAACTTGTTTTACATCAAGCAAGTTGAGAAGATCGGGAGTGAGTCTTAACAGACTTACTCCCTTTTTTTATATGCGGATAAAGAGAACGAAAATAGCATGCCACATCAGCGGTTAGATGTGTGCATATAATCCAGTTATAATGAGAGGGCATTTAATCATTTTGTTTGAGTAGTTCGATTATTTCTTCTTCGGTGAACATTCCGCCACCGTTTTGAGGGGCAATGCCCAGAAGAGGGCTTTGAAAGTCATTCAAGCCGATTCTAAATTTTCCATATTTTTTAATAAACTTTTCATCAACTCGGCTTGTAAATTTGGCTCCCATGTAACCTTTTTTCTCAAGCAGTTTTTTGTTGATATGATCGTGGAATCCGATTGCCAATTCAACATTGTTTGTATTCAAGTAAGGCATAAAATTTTTCTTAGGTTTATTAACAGTCAGAGGTCTTCGTTTTTTCAGTTTTTTGCTCAGGCGAGAAATCTTTTTTCGGCGGGCGGGCAACCCGCCGAAAAAAGATAATCATCACCCAGATTTATCAAAAAGTCATTAAAAACAAAAAACCCTCTCAAATTGAGGGGTATTATGGTCGGATAAACCCCCTCGTAAAAACTTGGGTAATTTATCCAATACTTCGTTGGTCTTCTAAATTGGATCTAAAAGAAGTATAGCAAATTTGAAGGGCTTTGTCAAAAACGATAGATTTTGATACTATTAAAGTGTTTTTTATATAGCATATATGATTAAGAATACAAACAAGAAAAGAAATATCACAAGTCCGTTAAGAAGTGGTTTTGACTACCAGAATTTATGGACACTAAAATTGTGCGGAGAGTGGTTGCTTGATCCTGACAAATACAAATGGATTCAAATTGAAGCAAATCCTACAGAAGAGGATTTTTTTCTTGATGATATTATTTTATTAGACAAAGACGATAAATATTGTTTTTACCAAATAAAATTTAAAGTGGATAAAAATTATTCTTGGACTTGGGATGACCTCCTAAAAAGCAAGAAGAGCAAGAAAGATAGTTCAAAACTACCCTCACTTCTTAAAAAATGGGCAACATCGATTAAGGGTATTAGCTTAAAGGAGATTAGTAAAGCTTATTTTATTACTAACGGAAATTTTTCAAAAGAGATAAAACAATATCTTTCCGATGATTTGATAAATATTGAAAAATTGAAAAAAAATACAGAACTATACAAAAAAATCAAAAAAGAATTTGAAAATGAAAATCAATTAATAGAATTTTTCAGTATTTTTAAATTCGTCTACGAGAATAAAAAATTAAACAAAATTGAGAATGAAGTAATTGAAAAATTATTTATCAATGTAATCAAGGCAACTGATAATGGGGTTAGGAGATTACGTGATTATATTAGGGTCGAAGCTCAAAAAACTTATACAGTTCAATTAAAATTTGAACAAGTAAAAAGATGGTGTGAAATTGATGATCCACAACCATTAAACGAATCATTTGAAATCCCTAATGATTTTCAATTTTTTGACGAAATAAGTCATATTTCAATTTTAAAAGACTTAAAAAAATCAGATGGCGGGATTAAATTAATTCATGGAAAACCAGGAACAGGCAAAAGTGTTTATTTGTCTCAATTATCAAAAATACTAAAAGAACAAAATATTGTAGTTATTAAACATCATTATCATATTAATCCTTCTGAAAATAATATTTATGAAAGATTGAATGCTAAAAGGGTTATTGAGGCAATAAAAGCGCAATTTAAAAGTTCTGATTACAGGAAATACCTTGGAGATCTAGAGAATAAAAATTCAAAAGAAATCCCTCTAAAAGATTTTATAAATCAAGTCGCACAATGCCTTGCAAAAGAAACAAAAAGTTTTGTTTTGATGATTGATGGTTTAGATCATGTTGTAAGAGAAAAAGATTTAAATGAGTTGAGGGCGTTTCTTGATGAAATCTTTTATCCTCAAAAAGGCGTTTGGATTATTTTAGGCACCCAACCTCAAGTGAGAAATGAGCCTAAATTGAATTCTATATTTGCAAAATATTCAACAAAAGATCAATTCGAAATCAACGGATTAAACAAAAAAGCTGTTTCTAAAATCATAGACAGAAATCAGGCTAAACTAACTTTACCAGAAGAAGAAAAACAAAAAAAAGAATTGAAGGAAAAAATATTTAATATTACTAAAGGAAATCCTCTATATTTACGCTATGTCTTGCAACAACTAAAAAATTCTCATAAAAATACACTTATTACAGAGTATTTTTGCAGAGACCTTATTCAATACGATAAGAATATTGAAAATTATTATTCTACACTTTGGAATACATTAGACGATAGTATAAAAAGTTTTCTACTAACATTCGTGAGTGTTGATTTTAAGTTTACTAACGAACAATTTTTTGAATGTATCTCATCTTTTGTTGATCCAGCAAAAATTAATATAAGTGAGAGTTTTAAAAAAGTGGAGCATTTAATTGTAAGTGATTTTAGAAATAAATTACGGATTTATCATGATAGCTTCAAAGTTTTTTTGCATAATACTAAGGAATGGTTAGAGCAAGAGCAAGTTATAAAAAAATCCATAAAAACCTGGTTGGAAAAATCAAGTTATGAAAATTTAAAATGGGCTGAGTTAAGAAAAATTGAATATTGTCTCGGGAATAATGAGCCAATTTTGAAAATTGACAGGAATTGGCTCATTGGGGCAACTGTTAATCCGAGAAACTACGGTCAAATAAAATCACAACTGAAATTAGCTACAAAGGTAGCTATGGAAAATAAAGATTTTTCCAAAGCACTACAAATTTCGCATTTGGGTACTTATTATGAAAATGCTAATGATTTTGTTGAAGAGGCTTCAAAATTAATATGGATTGAAGCAATAAAACTTAATCCTGAATTTGTTGATGACCTTAATTTAAAAGAACTTCCGTCCGATGTGCTGGTGGTGATTTCCAATATCGCAGAGCAAAAATGTAAACAATATATTATCGATAATATCATTAATATTTTACAAGACAGATTAAGTAATCAAGAATATAGGGAAGGTGAAATTCCTAATGCTACCGAGGCAATCATCAAAGTGATGCCTTATAATAGAAAGCATGAAGTAAAAAGAGTTTTTGAATATATCATTCAATTTAGAGATCTTAAAATATCACAGCATCTTTTTCAGACTTACGGTAAACAACTTTTGCAATTAGATCAAAAAACAAAGATGAATGAATTATTGAATCTTGATTTAATGGAAAATGAAAGAGAGGCAGTCTTGGGAAATTGTGTTATTTCTGATTTTGAAAAACAAAAAACAGAATACATTAATCTTGTTATCCAGCAGAAAAACCCTTCATTATTTGAGCAAATATACTTAGTTTTACACGGAGAAAAAATATCTGAATTACCACAATTACGTAAAATTGCAGATTTCCCAGAAACTATAAAAGAATATGGCGGAGAGCGTAATTTATGGATTGAAAACTTTTATAGTTTTTTTAATTTAGGATTAATTTACGCTCTATCTGGCAGAAAGGATGTTTTGGAAAAATGGATAAAACAAGCTAGTGGCAGAACTCAATGGTCGATAAAGGCAACGATTAAACTTTTTACAATTGCTCAAAAAATTTCGAAAACAATTCAAACTGAAAAGAAAATAGATTATAAAGATGTTTTTTCTGAATTGAACGATCTTGAAAATTTGCTTTGGTCAGATGATAGAGACAAGGTAGAGTTTAAACATGCTCTAACAGGTGCTCTCACAAATATTTTTAAAGATAGTGTTCTTTTTAAAAAATTTCTTGGTGATTCAGTGAAGATTTCGATTGAAGATTATCAAATAATTACTGGCTCACCTTTTTTTAGTCAACAAAATTTATTCAATTTTGTTTTGGATTTAGGAGAACAAATTCTTGAAAAAGAAGTATTTTTAAAAATTTCAAATGAAAAGATAAAGGGATTGTCTGAATCAATTAACTATTTTTCAGAGAGAGCAGAAGACTATGCAAAACTCACAAAATTTAATTCTATTTATCAAGAATTAAAAACCGCAAAAGAATTACTTATAAATGCTGCTGATAATTTACTTGGATATGGGTATCATAAAGACATATATCTTTTTGATGTTTTGGAGGCAATTGAATTTTGTGCTGAATCAGGTGTTGAAAAGGATGTTATAAACGACTGGACTCAAAGAATTATTCCGATTATTGAACATATCGGAGAATGTACCGATGGTGATGAAACTCATAATTTATCTGCGTATTTAGCAGATTTTTTATCGAAATATAATAAGAAATTACTTTTCAAATTTTACTTTTCACAAGCGAAAAAAGAAGAGCTGTACCCAGCGCAAGAAACATTTAAATATGTCATTAAATCACTCTCTTTTAAAAGTGATAAAGAAATAGCACTTGCTACAACTGCTTTAGACAAAGACTCATTAGGAACATTAAAAGATAAAGCTAAATTAATAATAGGTGCAGAACAGTCTTTGAGTATTATTCAAGATTATCTTGGTGAAATAAAATATAAAGAAAGAGATGGGGAAAGTTCACATCATTTCGAAGAAAAAAAGGAAGATTTTTCAAAAATACAACCAGAAAAATTGGAAAAACACTTAAACCATTTAAAAACAAAATGGGACTTTGAAAAATACATAATTGGATGGACAAGATTATGGTTAGACAAGAAAAACAAACAGGATATTTATAGCCTAATAAAAAGCATTTCTTTTAAAAATACAGATATTAAATCAGTTTCAGGCGAATTGTTAGATATTTTATATCCACTGGCTTATGAGTTTGAGAATGGTAAGGCTTTTGAGTATTTATGTTTTGCTCAAATAAATGATCATGGATGGAGCAGATACTGGACAGATAAGAAAAAAGCAATAAGTAGATGGAAATTTCTGAAGGAAAAATATCCAAGCAGATATTTGGAGTTTTTTGAAAAAAGCAGAGAGGATGGCTTTCCGCTTTCTCGAGGAGTTGAATATTTATTGTTTTTTGATGATGTAGAAAAAGCAAAAGAAATTACTGAATCAAGCTTGTCATTTGCAGAACAACTAATGGCAAATTTAAAATTAAGCAAACCCGACTGGGCTGAAATAAAATTTTCTAACTTAGATGAAATTGACCTACTTTTTCAGCGTTTAGTCTGGCCAAGTCCATTAGTTCGTGAAAGAGCCGCAACGGCGATTGGAAATTTAATAGCTTTTTCGCCTCAAAATCATGACATCTACTCTAGGCTATTAGAATGGATCCAAAAGTGGAAAATCGAAAGCATTATTGCAATGGGGCTATTACCAGTCATTAAGGCATTTCAGCTACAGTCAGACACGAAGAAAATATCATTCATTGATATTACTAATATTGTTAACTCTGTTCAGGCAAATTCAATTGTTATTGAAAAAATATTAGTTGAGATTGCTGGAGGCACTAAACAAAAAATTAAAAAATTACCTAAGTATTTATCGGCAAATAAATACTTAGAGCCCTATAAACCAAAAGATTTTTTTGAAAAATATATAAAAACAATTCTTGCTCCGATATATCACGATAGAGCAAACGAAATTGAGGAAAAAACAGGAATACCATTCATGAAATTGTGGTCATATAATGCAGAAGAAATTGCAAAAATTGAAAGCATTGAGTTAAACCCTAATAATTACTTTTATGGTCATAGTAAAAATGATAAATTTTTAATTGGCTTTTCTACAAAAGTTAGTGAAATTTATAGATCAGCTTTTTTGCGTGTTTTGTATAGTATTAAGAAATTGATTCCGTATAATTTTTATTTGGAATATAGCCTTGCTACTTTGCCAATTGATTTTTCTTTTTGGAGGATTGACTCTAATCGTATGCCAGGGTATTGGCCAAAATTTAAAAATGCAAAAACTTCAGATACCACGAAAAAAGACATCTCCTTAATTAAATTTGAAACATCAATAGACACATTAATAAAGCATAAAGAAAATAATTTTGTGATTATAGGTGCAAGTGGTGCAATTTGTCCGGGAACAGGATGGGATGAGTCACCACTACATTCCTTCTCTTTAATTGGGTTTGCTTACAGGGTTGTGGGAAAAAATTTGCCTGCGCCTGAAGAGGTAAGCCAGAAAATACTTTGGAACCCTCAAACCATAATACTACCTACAAGAGCAAAGAAACCTTTAAATTTTCTGGAAAACCATCCTTATTTTGATATTCATTCAGAGCCAATTCAAATAAAGGATTTAATGTTATTTCCACTAATAACAAGAAATAGAGATATGACAATCAGTTTTTGGCAATATTATAAAGATAAAAATCAATCCTTTAATATAATTGATGAGTTACGTAATGATTTAGAAATAAAAATCAAACAGAATCATTGGGCTTATGTAAATAAAGAGAATAATGAAATAATTGTTTTCAAAGATTGGCTTGAAGGACTACAAGAAAGATATGAATTTGAAATACCAATTCCGCATGGTCAACAAGTTTTGATCAATGATAAATTTTTAAACAAAGTATTAAAAGAAAATAATTTACGACTAGGATTTTTATTGAAAACAACTTTTAGAGATAAGAGTTACAGTTATGATGAAATTAAGAAAGCTGACAGTTTTGAATTGCTCAATGTGAGCAATATCATTATATAGATATCTGATCTTCGGTTCGGATACGGTTGACGACACGGAACAGTTGAGAAATAGCTATTAAAATGTATCTTTTAATAGCTATTTTTTTATCTCTAAAAATTTAATAATTCAAAAAACAAGACCCGGCCCCACCTCGGGCATGGCATTTGTAGCGCGGGTTCGCGGAGCGAATAACCTCAAGTACATTGATGACACAATAAATCAAGGAAGTCCAGAGAATTTTTATGGTGATAAACACCTCGTTTTTATTAGTTTTTTATAAAAATCCAGATGAAAATTTTATATTTTTTTCCTAATAATAAAGAAAAAATTGACAATTAGTGTTATTTTTTGCTAAGGTAATGGTAATATTATTAATTGTTTTTAAAAAATATGATCAAAAGAATATTTTTAGGGGGTATAATTATCAGCGCCGGTTTATTGTTGTGGAGCATTAACGGAGTCAGCGCGGCTACTATTGGTTCTGTAGCGGCCGGAGGCAAATGGACAGCTACTACTACATGGGAGGGCCGTCGGAGGGACATTGGAGAACAGAAATACCAATTATTATTATCTGACCGTGAACGGAGATGTATTGAATGACGGGTATATTCAGAACAGCGATGCTTACGGGTTAAGTGTGCGGGTGTCGGGAGATATACAGAATAGCGGTACATGGAATAATTATCGTACTTATTTAACCGGAAATAATTCCAGAAGCATAACCGGCAATCCGTTAAGAGGAAATATTTACATTGATGATGATTTTGAAATATTAAACAGTCCCGTATTTAACGGGAATTTTTATTTTGGCGGAATGGGGACAGGGAAGTTTGATCATCGGAGACGGATCTAGTTTTTTTGTAAATAGCGTTACAGCCCCGAAGATCATATTTGATTCCGGATACCAAAAGATCAAAGGATCTCTTTACGCAGGAGAAGTATTATTCGCCGGTCCGGGAAACAAAGAAATAGTAGGTGGTACAAATATTTACGGAGATTTGGCGATAGAGGAAAGCGCAATAGCATATAATAAAGACGCAAATTATTTTTCATTAACAGTAGAGGGCGATATTGTAAATAACGGCAGTATCCAAAATAATACAAGTTATGGATTATATGTATATTCATCCGGAAATATCGAAAATAACGGCATTTGGAACAATTATCGCACTTATCTAACAGGAAATAATATCAGAACAATAAACGGAAATCCTCTTGGCGGGAATATTTATGCTAATGATAATTTTGAGATGTTAGGTAATCCTGTGTTCGGGGGAATATTCTATTTGGGCGCTACCATAACCTTAAACGACATTAATCAAAGCATTACCATTTTATCCGGAATAGAAGGAAGCGGAGAGATTGCAGGACAAGGAACATTGATTATGGGTGACGGGTCAAAATTTGACGGAGCCTATATTACCGCGCCGAAAGTAATATTTTCAGCAGGAGATCAAACAATGGTTGATTATCAACTAACCGCATCTGAGATTATTTTTAAAGGACCGGGGACAAAGACCATGGCTCATGGTATGACCCTGAACGGAAATGTTGCCATAGAAGAAGGAGTAGTTATTCAGAATAAACAGTATGTGGCTAATACCGTAAAGATTAACGGTAATGTAGAGAATAGAGGAACCATCCAGGATGAAGGAAGTGATTGTTCACCATATACCTGCTATTTTTCTTTGGAAGTCAGCGGCGATATTGTAAATAACGGAGTTTGGAAAAATAATAGAACTTATTTAGTTTCAAATAACGCCAGAAGCATATCGGGTACAGATCCTTTAAGAGGAAATATTATAGTTAATGATGATTTTACTATATTGAACAGCCCGGTATTCAACGGATATTTTTCATTGAATAATAAAACAGTTGCTCTACCTAATGAAGATCAAAGTATTACTATTTTAGGAAGAATAGAGTGGGGCGGGACAATTGTCGGGCAGGGAAGTCTCATCATGGCGGACGGATCATTCTTTGACGGCAGAACGCATATCACCGCCCCTAAAATAATTTTTGACACAGGCAATCAAAATATCAGATATTATATGACCGCGGATGAGGTACAATTCAAGGGGCCGGGCATAAAAACGATCCTTACTTCCACAGAGATAAACGGAAATGTGGTGGTAGACGAAGATGTGGTAATACAAAATAAACAATATGTCGGGTGCGAATTAACAGTAAACGGTGATATAGAGAACAACGGCACGATCCAAGACGAAGGAACTCCTTGGTCATACTTTGTTTTTCTCATCATGAATATTTCCGGAAACATTACCAACAACGGCATCTGGAATAATTACCGCACTAATGCTGTTTGGGATTCTATTTCAAACGCCGATTATTATGAATTCAATATTACAGACGATCAAAATAATTGGCCGACAGCGAGTATTGTTTATGATAATAGATATAGTATTAAATATTATATCAACACAAGCAGTTATTGGAGAGTACGACCAATAATTAACGGATTGCCGGGGGAGTGGAGCGAGGTAAGGACGATTAATGAAATTTCACGCATTCCGGTATTGATTATACCCGGAATAATTGCCAGTTATTTGAACGATGCACATACTAATGAAGAAATATGGCCAAATTTAATTAATATGGCAATGCCTGGAGATGATTCTTATTTAAATCAATTAATTTTACCGGATAATGGTATATCTAATGAAAATAATATTGTAGTTATTGATATTTTTCGAGAAATAGACAATTATGATTTTTTTCAAGATTTAATTACTGAATTAGAAAATGAAGGTTATGAAGAAAATAAAGATCTATTTGTATTTCCTTATGATTGGAGATTGGATATTTCATATATAGCCGGTGAAAATAATAATGATCCTAATAATTTGGCTAATAATATTTTAAAAATAAAGAATCAACTGGGCATAGATAAAGTAGATGTAATAGCTCATTCTATGGGCGGGCTAGTGGCTAAAAAGTATATACATCTTTTTGGTACTTCATCCATAGATAAATTCATAGATATTGCCAGCCCTCATTATGGATCGCCTAAAGCTTTTAAAATATTACAGTATGGGGATGATCTAGGTATGAAAATGTTCATATTTGGATTAGATAGTAATAGAACTCAAATAATTTCCCAAAATTTCCCGTCAATCTACCAGTTATTACCAAGCAGAGATTATTTTGATCCGGAAAATTATTATTATCATCATTATATTTATGATACCGCTGATAGCATACCGGCTTTGGATTATGATGCTTCAATTGATTTTATGAAATTATCAGGACGGAATTGGAATTTGTTAGACCGGGCGCAAACTATCCATGATGAAATCGATGATCTGTATGTTCCCAATTCATATAATATCGTCGGCTGCGGAGTACCGACATTAGGAATGATTAGAGTAGAGGATAGAATGTCTACGGATGATAAAAGTTATAATATTTATCAGTTCAACGGCGACGGTACAGTACCCTTGCGCAGCGCTATGGGATTTAACGCTGAAAAACAATATTATGTTTCCGGAATAGCGCATGCTTATCTGCCTAGCACGAACGGTGTAAGACAATTAATAATGTCCATATTAAACAACCGGGAAGATAATTTTGATTTTAGCGGTTTTAATAATTTAAGCGCTACTAATAATATTTGTGATTTTTCCGGCACACAGGTCAGTTTTCATTCGCCGATAGATCTGCATATTTATGATGAAAGCTATAATCATGTCGGTCCGGATAAAAACGGAGATATAGAAATGAATATTCCCGGAGTAACATACGATATTATTGGGCATGATAAATTTGCCTTTTTGCCGGCAGGAAGAAATTATATTATTATAGGCAGCAGTACAGATCAGGGAATATTTGATGCCCGTATTCAAAAGATAGATAACGGAGATTATGAAGACTTGGTTTATTTTCATGATATCTCTTTGGGATCAATAAATACAAAGGTAAAATATAGCGTGGATAGCGCGCGTAATATTCAAAATATAGAGATATTGAAAGATTCTGACGGTGACGGCGCATTTGAAGAAACGATCGAACCTTCATCTGTTTTAAGCATGGATGAAGCGCGGGATAATGAACTTCCGGTTACAAATATTGAAATATCTGCGGAACAGGCAGCGGACGGCGCATATTATTTGCCAGCTGTTATTGGTTTTATAGCTAACGATAATCTGTCAGGAGTGTTGAATATTAAATACAGCATTAATAGCACAAGTACTTGGAAGGTTTATGATGAAAATAATCAGCCGATTATAGAAGAACAGGGAGACTATACTATTTATTATTATGGAATAGACAAAGCCGGTAACAGAGAAAAAGTAAAATCCACAGAAATCACCCTGGAAGAACAGGATTGTCTGGAGGGATTATTGGATCTATTCAATAATTTATATGAAGAAGGGAATATTAAAGAAGAAAAGAAAAAGGATTTATTGATCCATAAGTTAGAACTGATCAAACAGCATCTGGAAATAAGTACGGAGAAGAAAGACGGAGAATATCAAAATATTATTATGAACACTAAAGATTTTCTGGAAAGGATCGTTGACCAATGGTATAATAAAAATTGGCTAACCAAAGATATTTTTGATATAATAATAAACAGAATACAATGTATTAATAATTATTTAAATTAAATTTATATGGGAAAAGAAAAAAATAACAATAAGAATAAAAGAGCGCTATTATATGTATTACAATATTGGATAATATTTATCATTGTTCCATTTTTTTTATCAATTATTTTAGATAAATACAATTTTATTATTGATTGGGCAGGATATATTATGTTTTATGTTATACTTATCTCTCCTTTTTGTTATATTATTTTATATAAAATTATTGCCCCTTCAAAAAATAAAATATTTTTTATTTTATATAGTTTTGTAATACCTTATTTATTTATTTATTTATTTATTTATTTGCAAATTAAAGAAACTTTTCGACCATTGAATTGGTAAAGCTAGGTTTATGAACAACATTAATAAAGAATTAAAATTATACATATTTTATTATTTTTTAATATTTTTTATTCTGCCATTTATTGTTTTAGGAAGCGGTTTAATAATTAAAGATCCGGGGTGGTTTATCGAATATATAGTATTTATAATTTTACCAACCTTTTTAATATTTGTGTGGTATTATAAAAAAATTTTAAAGGAAAAACTGAAATTTATAAAAAATATTTATTGATATTGTGGAGTATGTTTATATTTATTATGTTAATATTTTTTCCAATATATATTATTAATTTTTTCTTTACATGGTTTTGGTTTTTAATTTTTGGTCGACATAGAAGAAAAGTATTTAACAGTTTATCTTTATCATGAAGATACCAATACATGGGAAGTTTTACCTACTATTATAGAGGAGTATTATAATTTTGCTACTATTATTACTACTCATTTTTCCCATTACGCTATTGGCATTCCTAATTGGCAGAATGTTGATGAAGATGTTCAGGTATTTAAAACCGGCGGAGCATATGATCCGAAGACGGGGGTTAAATATGCAAGTTTAAAATTAAAAAATATTACAGAAGAAAATTTGGATGGTAGTTTTAGATTAGTTTTTAGTAATATTACTGACGGAGTAAAATTAGCAAATGCTACGGGTACAACCACAGAGGGAAATGTATATATAGATGTTGATAATATTGAAATATTGTCGGGAGAATTTTTTGATCCGATCGAATTAGGGTTTAGAATACCGGAGAAGAAGATAATAGAGAATAAAAATTATACGATTTATGTGCCGGAGTTTTTGGATTTTGATTTTGAAGTTGAGGTGTTGTATAAAAAAATTCCTCAGAGTTGAGGAATTTTAAATTTGAGGTAGTATTTAATATTAATTAACTATTATCAGCCATTGCAAACAATGCGCCATTCCATAACCCTAAAGAACTAATAATAATAATAATAATAATAATGGGAAAAATTATAATAACCTTTTTTTTCTTAAAAGTTAAATAAAAAAATAATCCTAATATAATATAATATAATAAAGCATAAAATATTATATTTAAATTAGAAAAATTTAATAAATTAAAGGTTATTATAATTAAGAATCCGTATACCATTGCAAATAAGTATTGTAACATTAAATAAATATTTATTCCCAATGCAGAAATTGTTATCCAAATACTGGGTAAAAGTGAAAAACTAATCATAAATCCCCAAAATTCTCGTTCTAAATAATAAGGAATTTCATTGTTATTATTAGATTTGATTTTACTGATAATTTTTTGTAAAGGCATATTGTTGGTGAATTAAATAATTATACTCTTATTTTAGCATAAAATAGTAGATGATATCAAATTATTTATTATATATTTTTAAATTCAGAAGTAAGGGGGTCAGGTCTTGAATTATAAGATTTTATGTAATATGATTAAAATAAGATTTTAATTATATTTTATTTATAAGAAAAAATATATGGCAAGACCAATACGGGTACAATTTTCCGGGGCAACATATCATATAATGTCGCGCGGTAACGGGAGACAAAATATTTTTAAAGATAAGAAGGATTACGAGAAGTTTTTAGATGTTTATGAAGAGGTATTAAAGAAGTATAATATTATAAGTTATGCTTATTGTCTGATGCCGAATCATTATCATTTATTTATAGAGACACCGGATCCAAATTTATCAATATCAATGCGCCAATTAAATGGTAAATATACGCAGGCATTTAATATTAGGCATAAGGTATTGGGGCATTTATTTCAGGGGAGATATAAATCCATATTGGTTGATATGGATAATTATGCTTATGAGGTTATTAGATATATAGTTTTAAACCCCGTAAAAGCAAAGATGGTTAAATATCCGGGGCAATGGAAATGGAGTAGCCATAACGAAATGACGGGAAAGTTAAAGCCCACAAAATGTTTGGATTTAAAGAGGGCGTTTAAATTATATGATAATAATCAGGATAAAGCCAAAGAGAATTACATTAAAAATATTAATTTAAAAATGGAAGAAGATTTGTTAGATAAGGAATTGGGGAATAAAACAATATTAGGATCAATAGAATTCATTGATAAAATAAAGAAGTATTTTAAACAGCAGTCAAAAAGTAAAGAGATACCAAAGATAGAAAGATTTGCTCATAGGCCTGATTTAGAAGAAATATTTAAAGGTATTAAAGATAAAGTTGGTAGAAATAAAAATATATATAAAGCTCATTGGGATTACGGATATACTTTATCAGAAATAGGCAGGGCTCTAAATATACATTATACAACCATTAGTAAAATAGTTAACAAAAAATAAAACCTTATAATTCAAGACCTGACCCCCTTAAATGAATTTTGAAAAAGCAGTTATAAATATTAATAGATCAGTAACAAAGAAAAAACCTGAAAGCTTTAATGATACTTGGATAAGATATCGTTGTAATGTTTCTTATGAATTTATTATAGAAAATATAAAAACTGAACTTGGTGATCCGGATTGGGATTTGGTTATTTCTAAATTAGACAGATGGAATCAGAAATTATGGATGAGGGGATTTAAAAAGCGGTATATTAAATTGTATAAAAACAAACAGGAAGTAAATTTAATTTTGAAAAGATATAATAATAAATTTTATACATTTTTGGTTCAGGTAAATAAAGAGGATTATGTTATTTGTGATTGGATCAGTATCAGATTGGTGAGAGTAGCACAAAAGAGGAATATCTTAGCAAAAGAAAAAATAATTAGTTTACTTGTTTCACTGGTTGATCAGTGGATTGAAAATGATAAAAGTTTATTTAGCTGGAAAGGATATAATGAATTAATAATTCAGCAAATAGAAGGCTGTGTTCGTAGATTCCGTTATACCGGGTCATTTCTCGGATATTTATATCGGACTTTGCAATATTCCGGATTAGGATTGGTACCATTAGAAAAATTTTCTTTTGATGATTTTTTATTAACAGATCAAAAAAGGAGGATTGATATTTTTATAAAATAATAATTTTTATTAATATGAAGGAAAAATTTAAAAAATTTTTAAATTATTTATGGAAAGCATTTGATGTTTTTTATATTGAATATTTTACATTAATATTAATTGGTATTGCTTCTATTTTTTCTATAGGTTTTTTTGAAATTTATGATTTGAAAGTAATTAGTTCTTCAGATGCGTTAATTGTAGCTACAGCTCTTATTGCAGTAAATATCGCTTTAGCATCAATGGTTTTTTCTTATGCTAATAATTTGGAGGGAGAAGAAAAAAATAGTCTTGTTAAGATAGGTGAGAAATTTATTTTATCATCAATAACATTTATTCTAAATTTAAGTTTAATGGGGTTGATAAAAACAGGATACATGGATGAATTATTTAAAGATATTGTTTTGAAAAAATATATAGTTTGGCCGTTTACTTTTTTTATATTAATTTTACTTTTGGTGGCTTTTATATTTTTTATTTACGGTATATTTAAACTTGTTAAATTTATTATAAAAAGAAAATAAAATTTATGATAAGGTTAATAGAAAGTTATATAATAAAAATATTAAATTCTGGTTTTGTTATAGATCGAAGACAAATTCCTAAAAAGCAAGGGGTTTATTTGATATATCAAAAAGAAAAGATTATCTATGTTGGTGAAAGTAATAATCTATATAAGAGGATAAATTCCAAACATATTTCCGGTGCTAATACAACAAAAACTAGCGCATTCAGGCAATCATTATGTAAAAGATTAAACAGACAACCCGGACTAAAATTAAAAAAGTGGATTTTAAAAAATTGTAGATTTAAATATGTCGAGACAGAAGATAGTGATTTATGCCATTTAGTAGAGAAGGCTTTAATTTATAAATTAAGGAAGGATTATAATTTATTAAATAAATAATAAAATATATGAATACTGATAATTTAAAACAAAAAATTAAAAATTCTTTAGATAAATTATATAAAAATGATACCTATCTTTTTACTGAAGATCTAAATGAACGTAGTATAACTTTTAAATTAGCAAAATATTTGGAAGAGGAAAATTTTGGTGATGGATATTTTGTTGATCATGAATATAATAGAGCTTATTCTTCTAATGGAAGCGTTGGTTCAAAAAAATTAACAAGCGAGTATGGGAATTCAGTAGACATAGTAATAACAAAGAGAGATAATAATCCAGAAAACGATTTAGCCTGCTTTGAAGTTAAAAAAATAAATAAACTTAGATCCAAAAAAGCTGAAAAAGATAGAGCAAAATTAATGGTTCTTTCGGGAAAAATGTTGCCACACATATTTGAAACAAAAGAGATAATAAAGAATGATGATGGTAACTATTTTACATTTAATTATGATTTTAGTTGTTATATTGTTTTAGGTTTAGAAAAAGAGCAAACGATAATTGAAATATATCAAAAAAATATGGAAATTTTAAGAATAATTTATTCAGATTTATAAATATAAAAAAATGATTGAAAAAAAAGAAATAGAAGAAAAATCTAAAGAATTTGAAATACATCCTTCAAATGTAGAAAGAGATTATGTTTTTGGTTGGTTATTATATGGTATTTTTACCGTTAGTAATTTAAAAGATGTTATTTTTTTGAAAGGGGGAAATGCTCTTAGAAAAGGTTATTTTGAAAATACGAGATATTCTTCTGATTTAGATTTCGGAATACCAAATGATATACAACAATCTGTTTTATTGGCTGAAATTAATAAAGTATGTGATTTTATAACTGAAAAAGCCGGTGTCATTTTTGAAAAAGAATCAAATAGATTAGATGAAAAATTTACTGCAACAAATGCACCTATTCCGGGTTTGAGGGTTTATGATGTAAGAGTTTATTTTAAAGATTTTTATGGAAAACAAGATCATATAAAAATAAAAATATCGATGGATATTACAAGGTTTGATAAAACCATTTTACCAATTCAGGATGTTAAATTAATTCACCCCTATTCTGATGACAATATGCTTAATTGTATTATCCGTTGTATGAAGGTAGAAGAAATAATTGCTACTAAATTGAAATGTTTATTACAGAGACAGCACGCACCTGATTTATTTGACTATGTTCATTCTATTAAGTTACTTGGTGGTGAATTAGATAAAAATGAAGTCGTTGATGCCTTAATCAAAAAAACGATATTCAGAAGAAATCCAAGTGTTTTAAAAAATATTTTAAAAGAAACTTCATTTGATTATTTTAGAGAAAAATGGATGAAAGCAGTAATTTGTGCTAAACAGTTTGTTTTTAATGTTGAAGATGCAATACAGATATTTGTAGAAGATTTGGAAAATATTTTTAGTAAATATCCTGATAGCGGATATATGCAATTTGCTTATTTCGGACCGGAGTTTAGAGTCCCAATAATGAATGCTGGTAGAAGTCAAACACTTTTAAAAATTCGTTATAAAGGAGAAGAAAGGATAGTAGAACCCTATTCTTTAAAATATTTGCAAAAAAGAGATGGCACGGAAAAAGAATATTTTTATGCTTATAAATTAAGAGGAGGGAGTAGTGCCCCGGGCATAAAAGCATTTATTGCTGAAAGAATGCAATCTGTTGAAAATACAGAAGAAAAGTTTGAACCTAGACACATGATTGAGCTGTGTAAAGCTGGGGAAAAACCGGAAAATCCTTATCTTTTTGATCCAAATAAACCAACAAAAGAACCAAGAAGTTATTCAAGAGGTGTTTTTTCTTCAAGATCTAGAATTTCGTCATATGGTCCTAGGTATGTTTATCAATGTAGTTATTGCGGAAAGAAATTTTATAGAAAAAATCGTGATACTAGCCTTGGTAAACATAAAGATAAAAATGGCTATCCATGTAATGGTAGATATGGTTATTATGTTGATACAAAATACTAGTATTGCTAAAATGAGACATAAGATTATCCCTTTTTATACTGTCTCATTTGTCCCATTTTCCTTTAAAAACCCCGACCCGTTTACGTCATTTCGTTATAAAAAAGATCTCAAAAACCCCCTGGAAAACACTAGTTAGTTGGTACTAGACCGACTTAGGGAACAGTTGAGAAATAACTATTAAAATGTATCTTTTAATAGCTATTTTTTTATCTCTAAAAATTTAATAATTCAAAAAACAAGACCCGGCCCCACTTTTTTTGAAGCCCCGAGTATTTTGGTATTGACAAAAAATAATAATGGGTATATATTATAAATAATAATGGGTATATATCCATATTTAATAAAATTATAATAATTAGAAGGGGGGTGATAATTATGCCAAGACAAGACGGAACAGGTCCTTGTGGAGACGGAGCTATGACAGGTCGGAGGATGGGACCCTGTGGTAAGGGTTTAAGACGGTGTAGAAATGGTGCATGGAGAGAAGAAAATCAAAAACAGGAGAAAGAAAAAGAAGATACCAAGAAGCAAGGATGAGAAATTGTGATGAAAATTCAGTATTTTAGTGTTGAAGAATATGACAAATGACCGATGATCCCGCTTGCGAAGCGGGACTATCCGTTATTTGTTATTAAATTAAGCGATATTTATGGTAAATAAATTTGGACGAGGTCCGGGGCGTCCATGTCTGTCTCGGAATATAAAATTTAACCCCAAAGCAGATTACTTTAAGCCCAGGGGGGTACCAATGATGGATTTGAAAATCATCGAGTTAACCATTGAAGAGGGTGAAGCATTGCGTTTGAAGAATATAGAAGATTTGGATCAAAATGAATGTGCCAAGCGAATGAAAACTTCGCAGACCACTTTTCAGCGCATTTTAACTTCTGCCTACAAAAAAGTAAGCGATGCCTTAGTAAACGGAAAGGCTATTAGTATTGTCCATAAATAAATTTATTATTTTTTTTAGACTTATGACTATTAAGAATCAAAGCAGTGAGAAAGTATATTTCCCACTAATTAATAACAAGGGCGAGAATTCAGAGATTTCATCTCATTTTGGGCATGCGCCGTATTTTGGTTTGTATGATACAGAAACAAAAAAATTAAAAATTACAGATAATACCTTAGATCATCATAACGAACAGATTTCTCCGGTAGATCAAGTTATGCAAAATGCTAATCCAACCATGGTTTATGCACATGGAATTGGCGCTCGGGCTATCAGCCTATTTGCTGAAAAAAGAGTAGTTATTAAAACGGGCCAATATCAAACTATTAAAGAGGTAATTAATAATTTAGATAAGTTGAGTGATTTAGTAGGGGGATGCAAACATTAAAGAAAAAGATCTATGTTTACTGAAAAAATGTTAAAGCGTTTTCGTGATACTAAAAATATAGGAGATTTAAAAGATGCTAACGCGAGAAGCAATGCTTATAATTCTGAATGCAATGATTATATTGAATTGAACCTTAAAATTATAAAAGAAAAAATAGTAAATGCTAAATTTATGGTTCATGGATGTCCGGGGGTAATATCCACCACTGATGTTTTTATTGATTTAATCAAAGGAAAAAGTATAAAAGAGGCATTAACTGTTACTATAGATGATATATCCAAGGCTTTAGGCGGATTACCATTAGATCATTGGCATTGCGCCAACTTACCAATGGAGGCATTAAAAAGGGCTATGAAAAATTATAAAACAGTTTTAATAGGTGTAAGCGGCGGAAAGGGCGGAACAGGCAAGTCAACCGTCGCCACGGCACTGGCTTATGGATTGGCTAAGAATAAAAAAGTATTGTTGGTTGATGCTGATGTTGGCTGTCCTAACGATCATTTGCTTTTAGGAATAGAGAGAAAATTATTAAAGATTGTAGATCAAAGAATTCCCGCATGGGATTTATCCGGGTGTAAGCAATGCGGTTTGTGCGGAGCAGTGTGTAAAGAAAATGCTATTATTTCAATTAAGAAAAAAGACCCAATGTTTTTTTCATCGCAATGCAACGGTTGCGGCGCTTGTGTCTTGAAGTGCCCGGAGCAAATAATCAGTTGGGATAAAAAAGAAATTGGTGAAATATATATCGGATCTAAATATAATATTGATTTATTGTCCGGTGAGCTAAAAAGCGGTGAACCAATTGCCGAAATAGTAGTTAGCTCCCTAAATGAAATAGTAGAAGAAAAAAAAGATCAATACGATTATGTTATTATCGATACGGCCGCCGGACTTCATTGCGATGTTATTGCCGCTTTGAAAAAATGCGAATTTGCTTTAGCCGTAACTGAGCCAACTCCTTTGGGAGAACATGATTTAAAATTATTGATCCAACTTTTTGAAAAAATGAAATTAGATGCCGGTATTGTATTGAATAAGGCAGATGTTGGAAATGGTCAATTAATTGAAAATTTGGCCAAAAAATATAATTTAAACATTTTAGCCGAGATTCCTTACACAAAGGATATAGTTAAGAAATATTCTAACGGTAAACCAATAGAGCATCAAAGCATAACAAATTTAATTAAGAGGCTCGCATTATGAAAACAATAACAATATTATCGGGCAAGGGGGGTGTGGGGAAAAGTAGCATTAGCGCCTCTTTAGCTATTGCCATATCAAGACAAAAGAAAATAATTGTAGCAGATTGTGATGTCGATGCATCTAATTTGGCATTAGTATTCGGAATAAAAGAAAATGATTATAAAGAGTGGGAAGAAATAACCACTAATCAAAGACCGGTGTTTGATTTAAGTAAGTGTGATTCATGCCGAAAATGTTTTGAAAATTGTTATTTTGAATCAATTAAATGGCAAGATGAAAAACCGGAGCTTTTGGAATATAGTTGTGAGGGTTGCGGGATGTGTGAATTAATTTGTTTGCAAAAGGCCATTAAACTGAGAGACGTAATGAATGCTCGTATTGGCTATGCTGAAACTAAATATGGATTTAAAATTGCTTTAGCCCAGTTGGAAGTAGGAAAATCAGGATCCGGAAAAGTAGTAACAGAGGTTAAACAGAAAGCGACTCAATTAGCGGATAATTCCGATATTATGCTTATTGATTCAGCGGCCGGGATTAGCTGTCCGGTAATTGCTTCAGTAACAGGTAGTGATTATTGTTTATTAATTACAGAGCCAACTCCGTCTAGTTTGTCCGACATGAAAAAGGCATTAGAACTCGTAAAACATTTTAATGTACCGCATGGCATTGTTATTAATAAATATGACATTAACAAAGAGAGAAGCGGGGAAATAGAGAGTTTTGCCAAGAAAAATAATATAAAGTTAGTTGGAAAATTACCCTATGATAAAGTTTTTACCGAGGCATTGGTTAGCATGGTGCCGGTTATTGAAAAAAGTGGAAAATTAGATGTTTTGTTTTCACGTATTGCCGAGCAGTTGCTAAAATAATTTTTAATCAAACAAAAGGAGGCAAAAAATGTCAAAAGAACAAGGAAGAGGCCAGGGACAAGGTGGTGGTATGGGTAAAAAAGACGGAACCGGGCGCGGACAAGGTGGTCAAGGCAAAGGACAGGGTTCTTGTGGCGGTGGTTTTAAGCAAAATCAAGGAGGTAATCAAAAAAATATGAATCAATTAACAACGAGTCAAAAAATCGTATGCGTAACATCTTCCGGGCCCGGATTGGATGACCAAATTGATCCAATGTTTGGTCGGTGTCAGTATTTTGTTGTTGTCGATTTGGATGCTTTAACATTTAAGGCGCATGCAAATGCCGGAAGGGGCGGTTCGAGCGGCGTTGGTGTCGGTGCGGTTCAATTTGTTGCCAACGAAGGCGTTGACACAGTAGTAACCGGTAAAGTTGGCCCTAAGGCGGCTAATGCGTTTAATGTTGCCGGAATTCAGGTTATTACCGGAGCGGGTGGAACGGTTAGAGATGTTATTTTAAAGCAGTTTAATAAGAAAATATAAAAAATTTGAACCCCCTGATAAAACTAGGGGGTTTTTAAGTTTGAGTGTTGCCAAATGAATAGAATTTTTTATTGATGGTAAAAATGATATGATCGATAATTTTAGTGCCGAGCAGTTGCCCGGCTTTTTTAATGTGCGCCCGGCGTGGGCAATAATTAGGCGGTGAGGGTTTGCCATGAGGGTTAATGGTGCCAACCACTAGTCAAGAGCAAGGGGGAAATGGAGGGGGTTTTGACTTTTTCTAAATAAAATGGTAAGGTACAATGATTTAGCTGGAGCTGAATCAAACGTCCTTTAACAATTCTTTTTATTGGGAACGATAAAAAAACAATAACTTTTCTTGAAAAAGAGAAAAAATCAAATTACTTATGGGAACAAGCAAAAGGATCAAGATTATAACAGATCAAAATCTAATCCAAGAAAGAACCGTTAGAATGCTTGAATTTGTGATAAAAGCACCAAACAATAGAATCAATTTAACAATCGCCTTAAATGTTTTCGGTGTATTAACAAAAGAAAATCCGACAAATATTAATAATAGGTTTAATTAGCTTTATCGTTCATTATCAATAAATTTTTTAAAAAAGGATGGGCATAATGAAGAGGATGTTGTTTGTGTTGTTTTTTCTTGTTTGTGGATTTATAATTGTTCAAATATTATGAAAATATAAAATTATACGGAGCAGACATTACAAAAATGCTAAAGGTTTTTGCTTTACACGCAAAAACTTTATTATTCAACCTGCTGAAACTAATAACTGGGACAATGAGTTAAAAAAAATTATTAAAAAAGAAAAAATAGATTTAGTCATTCCTACTGTTGATGAAGAATTATCTTTTTTGTCTAAAAATACTGTAGTATATAAAGAATTACCTTTATTGGTCTCACCGGCAAATACGTTGATAAAAGTTTTAAATAAAAATAAACTATTTAAATTATTAAAACAAAAAAAATATATACTTAAAACATATGACCCACTAATTGTTAAACCAAATGATTTTATTAACCGTAAGTTGTTTGTGAAACCGGCTATTGGACGTGGAAGTAAGGGATGTGAAAAAATAAATAACTTTACAAAGTTAAAAAGCTATTTGAATAATAATAAAAATAAATTAGACGAGTTAATCTTTACAAAGTTTTGTGAAGGAAAAGAATGGTCGGTTGATATGATAATTAATAATGATGGCAATTCTTTATTATCTATTTCCAGGACAAGAATAATAAAAAATGGTAATCCAATTTCCGGACAATGTATTAAAAATCTGCATATATCTGGTCATTAAATTTTTTGATAATTCTTTAAAATATTTGCAAAAAAGAGATGGCACGGAAAAAGAATATTTTTATGTTTATAAATTAAGAGGAGGGAGTAGATAATCGGCGAATAAAAAAACTACACTCTTTTGGGTGTAGTTTGTAATATGCTTGGCTTTTAGAAATCTTCTTTCCCTTGCTCCATCCGCGATTTTAATATAGCCCCTTCTATGTTGCCCGGTTTATCAATAGTCCAGTATTTCCAATCTGGTTTTTCCCACCATGAATGGAATTTAAGATTCACCCTTCCTTTGAAATATATTTCTATTAAATGGTCATCCCATACATTTCGTAGGAACGACCTTTGGGGTTCCGGCAGAGCAGGATCATAGGGGTTAATTCCGTGGCTCAATATAACCATTCTGCCAATACCGTCATCAGTTGGCTCAATTCTTTCATAGGCCAAGGAGAAACCCTTATAATAATTTTTTAGCGAAAAATGAAATACTTCGGCTGAATCAATCAGCATATAAAGACCCGACTTGTCTTTTTTGAAATCAAGGGTTTTATCCGTTAAATCTTCTCTAATTTTTGTTTTTCCTTGAGCGCTATATTTTCCGTCTTCCCTGACTCCCCCACAATCTCTTATAAACAAAAAATCCGCAAGATAATTATCTAGGCATAATCTTAAATTTTTAAAATCCTGTTTTTTCGGCATCCAATATTGCTCCATAAGAAGAACCTCCTTATTTTATTTTTATTAAGGAACGTATATAATTCATATTATCATTTTAACAAAAATTTTGAGAATAGGATATTATATATTTATCGAAAATGTATTGAGCGGCAGAGCGCTGTATAATAAATGGCTTATTTTAGTATTTATGCTTTTAGCGCATTTAGACATTTAAAAATCTAACTTTACTGCCTCTGGTTGAGGCATATATTATCTTACTTTGTTAATGATTGCATTTTCTTGATTTTTTTAACTTTTTCGTTAATCACCTTTTTTAATTGTACA
>Ga0208373_1000771_pt1 | contig 50162 bp, 47 predicted proteins | sample RifOxyC2_FD_184036 | JGI IMG/M metagenome (GOLD analysis project Ga0208373, IMG submission 184036) | Soil microbial communities from Rifle, Colorado - Rifle Oxygen_injection C2 (SPAdes) | ecosystem: Environmental > Terrestrial > Deep subsurface > Rock core/Sediment | place: Rifle, Colorado...
AATCCTATTTTTGACATTAGGTTCCTCCTATTTGTTAAACATTAATTTTTGGTAATTTTAAATTTAACAATTTTTAAGAGGAACCTTTTTTTATTTTTTAATTTTCAACTAAGTTTAAGATAACACCTTATTATTACAATGAATTAGACCTTAATACTATAAAAATGCTTATAGAATACACAAAATTGATAAAAGAAATGACAGAAATCGGTAAAAAAACGCAAAATGAAGAAGAAAATGAGCTCGAAAAGAATTTGGGTATAATGAAACAGGAGAAGTTGGATTGTTTGAAAATCAATTATCATCATTTTTCAACACAAAATAACTTTAATACGAAAAAAACGTAATTTTGTTCTTGAGTTTTTTCATTTTTTTTAATTTTTGTATTAGTGATGAGTTTATATTCGGAAGTAGAAGTTACATTACAGACCGCATTCGAAGTCGGATTATCAGAAGAAGAGTATAATAAAGTTATAGAATTTTTAGGCAGGGTGCCTACTTATACAGAATTAGGTGTATATGGCGTAATGTGGAGTGAGCATTGCTCTTATAAAAATTCGATAAAACAACTAAAAACATTACCACGTTCCGGGGGAAGACTGCTTGTTGAAGCCGGGGCAGAGAATGCAGGACTTATTGATATTGGCGATGGATATGCAATTTGCTTCAAAATAGAAAGCCACAATCATCCATCTGCTATTGAACCATTCCAGGGTGCTGCAACAGGTGTAGGAGGTATTCTCAGGGACATTTTTTCTATGGGCGCCAGGCCTATTGCCGCTTTAAACTCATTGCGATTTGGTGAACTAAATTCCGAAAGAACAAAATATCTTCTTCGTGGTGTGGTTGGAGGTATAGGGCATTATGGAAATTCATTCGGTGTTCCTACTGTAGGTGGTGAAATATATTTCGAGGATTGTTATTTCGATAATCCATTAGTCAATGCAATGGCTGTTGGAATAGTGAAAGTTGGACGGACTGCCTCTGCTACTGCTTTAGGTGTTGGCAATCCTGTATTTATTGTCGGGAGCAGTACAGGGCGTGATGGTATTCATGGAGCATCCCTCCTGGCATCACGTGAGTTTGATGAAGAGACGGACAATATGAGACCTACTGTTCAGGTTGGAGACCCGTTTGCAGAGAAATTACTACTTGAAGCAACACTTGAATTAATTAAATCAGGCTCTGTTGTTGGGGTTCAGGATATGGGTGCCGCTGGAATTTCTTGCTCTACTTCGGAAATGAGTGCAAGAGGTGCTGTGGGCATGTATGTGGACTTAGATAAAGTTCCACTGCGTGAAAAGGGAATGACTGCCTATGAAATAATGCTTTCAGAATCACAGGAGAGAATGTTGTTTATTATTGATAAAGAGAAAGTTGAAATAGCTGCGAATATTTGCAAGAAATGGGATGTTCCCATTACTCAAATTGGTGAAGTTACAACCGATGGCTTATTGAAGGTTTATAGAGATGGAAAACAGGTTTGCCAGCTCGATGCCGGCTCTCTTGTATTAGGCGGAGGAGCACCACAATACGATCTTCCTGCAACCAGGCCAGCTTACCTTGATGTTGTTAATAATGTAAAAATTGATTCTCTTGATTTGAACATTCAATTAGATGAGGCTTTTATCAAAATTCTATCTTCTCCAACGATTGCTTCTAAGAGATGGATTCATGAACAATACGATTCACAGGTTAGAACAAATACAGTTAATATCAAAGGAGATGCGGCTGTCCTAAGATTAAAAGAACTACCAAATAAAGGTATTGCAGTCTGTACCGATTGTAATGCTAGATATGCTTATCTCGACCCGTACAAAGGTGCAATGATAGCAGTCGCAGAAGCCGCAAGAAATGTTGTTTGTGCTGGTGCCGAGCCTTTGGCAATTACCAACTGTCTCAACTTTGGCAATCCTTATGACCCTGAGGTTTATTGGACTTTTAAAGAAGCAGTCAAGGGGATGGGTGATGCCTGCAGGGCTTTGAATACACCGGTAACCGGAGGAAATGTCAGTTTCCATAATGAATCCAGGGACAGAGCCGTATTTCCTACACCAACAATCGGAATGTTGGGTTTAATTGAAAACCTTGACCAAATATGCAGTGCAGGATTTAAAAATGAAGGAGATTCAATTTATTTACTCGGAAATCAGAGGCGGGAACTTGGCGGCTCTGAATACATTAAACTATTTTATGGGGATGTTGTTGGTAAATGTCCCGACATTAATATCGAAGAAGAAAAAAGATTACAAAAAGTATTATTGTCGGTAATTAGAATGGGATTAATAAATTCTGCTCACGATTGTAGTGAAGGCGGTATTGCCCTATGCCTGGCAGAAAATTCAATTTTAACCGATAATAATATTGGTGCTGAGATAACACTCCCTTGGGAATTATCTGCTTCCGCACTTTTCGGAGAATCTCAATCGAGGGTTATAGTGAGTATATCACAATCAAAGGAACGGAAACTTGAAGATATTTGTAGGAATGAAAATGTTTCATATTTTAAAATTGGTAAAACACAGAAAGAAAAATTTACCATCAATAATAAAATTTCATATAAAGTTGATGAACTTAGAAACATATATGAAAATGCAATTTTATCAATAATGAATAAAATTTAGAAAAAATTTAATTCGTAATTCGTAATTCATAATTCGTAATTGACTATGATAATACCAATATATAGCTGTTTCCATCCGGTTTTGAAGAAACATACATCACCTGTTCCGGAAATAGATGATGATTTGAAAAAATTAGTTGAGAATATGTTTGAAACCATGTACAAAGCAGATGGGATTGGGTTGGCGGCGAACCAGGTTGGCGTTGATAAATCTCTCATCGTAATTGATATAAATGCAAGCAAAGAGAAACACAGAGATGAACCGCCGATAACTATGATAAATCCTGTTATTGAGAAATTCTCCGATGAAGAAATTGAATATGAGGAAGGTTGTCTTAGTGTTCCAAAATTCTATGAAAAAGTAATGAGGCCTGAAATAATTCAAATTCGTTATTTTGACCTGGATATGAAGGAACACATTGTAGAAGCAGGAAATTTGTTGTCACGTGTTATGCAGCATGAAGTTGACCACCTGAACGGAATAATTTTCACTGAGAGATTGTCTTCGATTAACAGAACATTGGCAAAAAGTAAATTGAAAAAAATACAGAAAGGGCAAATAGTACCCGATTACCCTTTTATAAATTCGGATGGAAAACTTTTGAAATAATTAACAATTAATAATTAACAATGAAAAATTTAAAATTTAAATTATTTTAATTATCAATTTTCATTGAATTTCAAATGAATTTAATTAATCATAAAATCAGATGAAACAAATGATTATAAAATTTACAAACAGCGTATTGTATTTTTACTTTTTTCAAAATTGAAAATTTTAAATTTATTGAAAATTGTAAAATTGAAAATTATAAATTTTAATTATCAATTGTTAATTGTTAATTTTTAATTAAATAGATGTATCCCGATAAATTAAAAGAGCTGATTCTTGCAGGGGAATCATCTACAATAGAATTTAAAAGAAAATTCACGACACCCGAGAAAATTGCCAAAGAGATTTCTGCTTTTGCTAATACTCTCGGAGGTTATTTGATATTTGGTGTCGAAGATGACCGGAAAATCACAGGCGTTGAAAGTGAAAAAAGTGAAATTGATTTAATTGAAAAAGCCTGTGGATTTTATCTTGAACCACCAATTGAACCACAAATTTATATCATCAATATGAACGGCAAAGACCTTGTAGCAATATATATTAAAGAGAGCATAACAAAACCTCACAAAGTATTACTAAATCCTGATAATAAGAAATCAAGAAAAATTGCATATATAAGAGTAGGCGAGCAGTCTGTCATTGCAAGCCCTGAGATGACAAGAGTGTTATCCTCACAAAATGATGATTCAACCCCGGTAAGATTAATAGTAGGTGATAAAGAAAAAAGATTATTCTCTTATTTTGAGAGACATCAACGCTGTACTGTAATGGATTTTGCAAACCTTGTTAATATATCGAGAAGAAGAGCAGAACGTCTTCTGGTTCGTCTAGTAAGAGCCCGAGTCCTTCAAATTCACCAGGATTCAAATTCCGATTACTTCACACTTATCGGGAAATAAATTTTCTACACCTCAACTTTCCCTACTTCAAGGAAATGAAAATGAAAAATTATTTAATTGTTGGGTGCTCCGTTTGAAACCCAAATTTGAAGTTGCCTGAGATTACAATCCGATAATTTCATGTTATTGTCAGGCATTGGGATATATCCTTTCAAATGCAGTATAGCACCCATGAATTTACCATTATCCACAAGTTTCTTAACATTCTGATAACCTTCAAGATTGATGTTTCCCTGTGGCTGAACAGTCCCATGGCATCCAATACAGTTCAGTTCTAATACCGGAATAATTGTTTTATTATAAGTAACAGTTGTTGTATCGCATCCTCCAATTGGAATGTCCGAACATTCCTTATCAACTGCTCCTTCGGCAATCCATCTTGCGATTAAGGAAATCTGTTGTGATGTAAGACGTTTTCTTGGAGGAGGAGGCATCCTGTCGTCCTCTTCATCACTTTGTTCAGTTATAGCCTTATAAATTTTACTATTTCTGGTATTTCCAGGTCTTATACCTTTCCTCACAATATTCTGGTAAGAATCAAGAATGTAACCTTCTTCGGCTTTTGTTTTATTATGGCAACCGCTGACAGCACAGTTTGAATTAAAAATAGGTAATATATCTCTTTTGAAACAAATACCGGTATCAATGGCAGGAGTTTCCTTATGCACTTTCACTATCACATATCTTTGATGCCTTACATCTATATGCGGGAAAGCTTTTATAACTGCTGTAATTTGTTGTTGGGGAAGATTATCCATAGATTGATATATCACACTATCACCATTTGTTGCGGATAATTTTCCTCCTCCCATAATTATTTGCCATATGATTGATTTATCAGGAAGCGGTTTGTTGTCATTTCCAGATAAAATAGTATCTTTTAATATAGCTTTCAATGAAACTGATTCACCCGCCAAAATATCAATTGTGTCTGGCGATACTTTAAAAACTATTTTATAAGAATCTGTGTTTGGGCCTTGTATGTCCTCACTGCATGAATAAAGTATAAATGCTGCTATTATACTTAATAAAAGTGCTATATATTTTATCATTATAATAATCCATTTCAAAATCAAAAACTTTTTTTTGTGTAAAAGCTAAATTTTATTTTTATTCGTTAATGTATAAGAATACCAAATCAAAAAAATATTTTATGCTAAAAAATATAAAATTTATTTTATTGTTTTTTTTCTTGTTGTCAGTATTCTCATGTGAGGATGATTTTCCATTTGAGGCAAAAAAGAATTTACCTGAAGGACACGGTGAAGATTTAGGGATAGCATTCCATAAGAATGGTTATCAGTATCCTTACGAATTTGACAGTACAAGAGGCGAACCAAACTGTGCAGGTGCGAAATGCCATCACAGCGATTTAAAAGGTGGCTTAGCTGAATCGGACAGTTTGCCGGCAGTGTCACCATCATGCTATCAATGTCATGGTAAATTATGGATTGAGATAGATACAGCATATAAAAAAATTATGGATTATGAATTACGTATTGCGAATTAATTTTGGGAATTTTGTTATGAAATTTATTTGTATTTTATTTATCGTTTTTATTTTTTTGGGGTCAATTGAACTTCATTCAGCACCTAATGAAAGTTCTGCAGATATTAAAGTGGGAAATATGGCTCCTGATTTTAAAGGTGAAACAATTGACGGTAAGGAATTAAATTTAAGTGATTATAAAGGCAGAGTGGTTTTACTAGATTTTTGGGCAAGCTGGTGCGGTCCTTGCCAGAAGGAACTACCTTTCTTATTTCAGTTATATGATGATAATGACGATAAAAATTTCATAATAATTGCTGTTAATATTGATAAGAAATTAAATTCCGCTCAGAAATTTTTAGATAAACTCACAGAGAAGGCTCATTTCCCGATTGTGTGGGATAGCAAATCGGTAATTCCTTCTTTGTATCAGATAGAATCCATGCCAACTACTATTTTTATTGATAAAATTGGTACTATTAGATATATTCATACCGGTTTCAATGATTCATCAAAAGATATGTTAAGACTGGAACTTGAAGAACTGCTTAAATAATTACGAATTACAAATTACGAATTACAAATGTCGGATATATATTATGAATAGAATTAGAATATTATTATTTGTTTTATTAATAATGTTTTGTATTGGATGCACAACTGTTCAGCCCTGGGAGAGGGAAAGTCTTTCGAGTCCTATAATGATATTTGACAAAAATCCTATTGAGAAAGGAATAAAAATTCATCATATAGAATTTCGTGAAGGCTCTGCCGGTGCTACAGGTTCACAGAGCGGAGGCTGTGGTTGCGGATAAATATAATTACGAATTATGAATTATGAATTGTGGTTGAGAATTTAAAATTTGGTTTGTTTGTCAGATTTACTTTATTTACTTTGTTAATACTTTTTTATCAGGTTTTACCGTGTAAATCTCAGGAACTTCCACCCGAAGAAATTCAGGTGGATTTCAATAGCTATTTTGATAACTTTGGAGTATCTATAATATATCCTGAGGTTTCATTTTCAAAATCATTATCGGAAGGGACAAGTATTAACGGGAGAGTATTAGTGGACGTAATTACTACAGCTTCGATGAAAAGTCATTTTGACAGCGTTTACTCATTCGTAAATACACGTCAGGGATTGGATGCATACACATCTGCCAGTATGAGAACTCATGGCGGAAGTGACAATTTCCCAGATGAATTGAGAGGTGAGTTTGGAATTGGACTTGTGCAGTTGCTCGGCGATGCTACAGTTTCTTTAACAAATTTGTATAGTGTTGAACATGATTACTCTTCCGAAACAATCGCAGGCAGTCTGTCAATTCCTTTTGCAAAAAAGAATACAACTGTTCAACTTGGATTAGTGAAAAGCTGGGATAAAAATTATCCCCAAACAAGAACATGGACAGCAGATAAATCGGTTATATCATCAACCCTGACTTTAACACAAATATTCAGTACAGATTTTATTGCACAATTGGAGTTCTATTATAGTAACTCTGATGGGTTTCTATCAGACCCATACCAGGTTGTGACTGTCGTAAATTATGATTCTTCTTATTTACAAAAGTATGAGAACATATATCCCGATTACAGGAACAGGGGAGCCGCAGGATTAAGGACTGTCATAAGACTGGCAGATGTATCTTCACTTCAATTGGGATACAGATATTATGCTGATGATTGGGATATAAAATCACACACATTATCGGGTTTATACCAACATCAATTATTTGATGATAAATTTCTTCTTGGAGCCGGTATCAGGAGCTATTTCCAGAACAAAGCCAAATTCTTCAAAGCTGAATATAATAATACGGAAGAGTTTATGAGTGTTGACCCCAAATTGAACGGAATTATCTCGAATGAATTTGAATTTAATTTATCTTTGAATGGCTCATTAATACCAATTATTGAAAATGAAAAATTAGAATTGAATGCAAGATTCAATTTTTATATAAGGGAAACAAATTCTCCTGACTGGCACTCGAAATATGATATGCTGTATGCATTTCTTATGAGTATCGGTTTCAGGTTTCTTTTGAATTAAATGTGGAGGACTTATGAATAGAAGACAATTTGTCGGAGGAAGCATACTGACCGCAGGCGGTTTTATTGCATCAAACAGGTTATTGGCAAAAAACGGCTTAAATATAGATTCAAAAAAAAATAATTCAAATTCGGTGGATATTGAAATATTATGCGATGAACCGGGAAACGCTTATGATTCTTTATCTTCATTTTTGAAATTGTTAAATGTTACCGATATTAAAATTGAAGAACATCAGCTTGTGGGGAATTACACAGGTGATATTGTTTTTATTTATAATAATTGCCTTGTTAATTACAAAGCTGATAATACAAAACATTCACATCTTGTGAAAAACATTAGTGAAAATCTTCGACTTCCGAGAAAAATTCAGAATCCTACACTCATTAAGGCAGTAACCAATACACATAATTCATCGCCAAAATTTGTCAGTGTTTTCAAGGATAATAGAATAGTTGATAGATTAAAAATTAATGAGAATAAAAACGATATTCATATTCCCTCAGATAAAGGTGAATTATATTTTTCCATAAAGAATAACTCTGTATTTGCAACTCACAGTTCTTGCAAACACAAGACCTGCATTCACACAGGGGCTATCAGCAGGGCAGGGCAGAATATAATTTGCGTTCCTAATAACATCAGGATTGCTTTGGACGGATATCAGGGACATAATATAGATTCGATTACTTTTTAATTCTGAATTGTGAATTCTGAATGCTGAATTATGATTATAAAGAAAATACTGCTTTTCATTATAGTTACTTTTCCTTATACATTATATTCACAGAGCGACAGTGCCGTAAAGCCGCTTTATGAAGTGAATGTGTCTAAAAATTTATTAGGCACAGTCATCGAGGCAAAAGTTATTAATGAAGATGTTAATAAAGCAAAAACAGCACTTTATCAGGCGTTCAAGGAAATTGAAAGAATAGACAGCGTTTATAATCTATATCAAAAAAACAGCCCAATCAATTTGCTTAACAAATATGCAGGAATAAATACCCAACAAGTACCTTTCGAAACATTTCAACTAATAAAAAGAGCAATAGAATATTCAAAAAAATACGAACAGTTGTTCGATATTACAATTGGTCCTATCACAGATGTTTGGGGATTCAATTCTGATAAAGAAATAAAAATACCATCCAAACATATTTTGGATTCATTATTAAAACTTGTTGATTATCGAAATATTATTTTAAATGAAAAGGATACATCTGTATATCTCAGTAACAAAGGAATGATGCTCGATTTGGGAGGTATTGCAAAAGGTTTCGCTGTTGACAGGGCATCAGCAGTATTAAAGGAATTGGGTATAAACAACTTTTTAATTAATGCCGGGGGTGATATTTGCGTATCGGGTAAAAACAGCAAAAATGATCTCTGGTCAATTGGCATAAAACATCCAAGAAAAACTGATTCTCTCCTTGCAAGTTTTAAGGCAACAAATACCTGCATTGCTACTAGTGGTGATTACGAAAGATACGCTGATATAAATGGAAAAAGGTACCACCATATTCTATATCCTAATACCGGAATGCCCGGATGGAAGAGCCAGAGCGTTACTGTATTATTTAGCACAACAGAAGAAGCAACAATACTGGCTAAATATATTTTTCTTCTCGGACATGAAATATTTGAAAAATTGAGTTCAGCTTTAAAAGTAAAATATTTCATTGTAGATGATAAAGGAAAAATTAATTATAGCAAATCACTCCTCAAAGAAAATTCACTAAATATATCCGATAGAAAATAATAATTATGATGCTTGAAGTAATGTATTAGCCGAGCTTCTTTTACCATGAACAATATTAGGTGAAATGAATGTTCTTTTTTCCTTAACAGCTTTTTCAAATTCATCTCGGAATTTAGTAACAAAACCTCTTACAGGCCAGGCGGCGGCATCACCTAAAGCACAAATTGTATTACCTTCTATATTATTAGCTATTGATACCAATAAATCGAGGTCTTTTGATGTAGCATCACCGGTTTCAATCCTGTGTAGTACATTTTCCATCCAGCCGCATCCCTCACGGCAGGGAGTGCATTGTCCGCATGATTCATGGTGATAGAAATGAGCAATTCTGAGGGTAGCTTTGACTAAATCCGTATCTTCATCCATGACAATAATTCCGCCTGTGCCAATGTGTGTGCCGAGAACCTTCAATGATTCCTCATCCATTTTGACACCTTCAATTTCATCACCTCGAAGAGGAGGCATTGAAGAACCGCCGGGAATTACTGCTTTAATCTTTTTATTATTTTTCACACCGCCACAGTAATTATAAATAATATCTGTCAGCAGTGTTCCTGTAGGTAATTCGTAAACACCGGGTTTGTTGACATGTCCGCTAACGCCGAATAAAAGAGTTCCGGGATGACCGGGAGCACCTATTTTTGCGAAATTATCTCCTCCCATGTTTAAAATAGGAGTCACGGTAGTAATTGTTTCAACATTATTTACTGTTGTCGGCATATCCCAGAGTCCACGCTGTGCAGGGAAGGGTGGTTTGTATCTCGGGTAACCCCTGTCGCCTTCGATTGATGTCATCAGCGAGGTTTCTTCTCCGCAGATGTATGCGCCTGCTCCTTTATGAATGTATATATCAAGGTAATAATTATTTCCAAAAGTATCATTCATCTTTGGACCAACAAAACCTCTGGAATAAGCATCATCAATTGCTTTTTGCATTAGGTTTATCCATTTGTGATATTCACCGCGAATATATATATATGCGGTATTTATACCCATAGCATAACCGGATATTAAGATTCCTTCGATTAATTGATGTGGATTATGTTCGAATATTTGGCGGTCTTTGAATGAGCCGGGTTCTGATTCATCGCCATTGACAGCAAGATATTTCGGTCTATCGGAGCCTTTTGGCATAAATGTCCATTTCAAGCCTGTTGGGAATGCGGCACCGCCTCTGCCTCGTAATCCTGACTTTCTGACTTCATTTGTAACTTCATCCGGTGCCATTTTTATAGCTTTGCGATATGTCTCATAGCCTCCATTGGCTATGTAAACATCTAACTTGTGATAATCAGGTATATCGTGCAATATCAATCTTGGCGTATCATTCATAATTCTTCATCCATTCAAAACACAATCTTCAAAATTAATTTTTTTCTCTATCATATTAAAATCATTATTGAATTCTTTTTAATTTCCCCCTTATCAAAGGGGGATTCAGGGGGTTGTTTACTTAATTCAATTCAGCATTCAGAATTCATCATTCAAACTATACTTTCAAGATTAGAAATTACCTTCTTAAGCGATTCTTTCATGCTATTCAGCTTTTCCTTTTCGTAAAGCACAACATCTTCAGGAGCATTATTAACAAATTTATCATTCGATAATTTTTTTTCAGAACCTTCAATATTTCGTTTCAACCTGTCAATTTCTTTATTTAATCTTAACTTTTCTTTTTCTATATCTATTGATTCATCAATTAGAAGAAACACTTCGGTTTCTCGTATTACAGAACCAATCGAGCTTTCAGGCTTCGCTATGTTCATACCTATTATTAATTCTCCACACTTTGCTAATGTTTCAATTATGCTTTTTTCATTATTTAATAAATCAAAAGTAGAATTGTTATGAGCCGAGATACTGACGTTAACTTTTTGTTGAGGTGGTACATTGAGCACTGCTCTTAGTTTCCTGATTTCCTCGACAATAGATTGAAGAAATTCAAAATCAGCTTCAAGTATTGAATCAATCAAGCTCTCCTTCATTTCTGGGATTCTTTGCAGACTGATACTTTCTTCATCGGGATGTTCATAAAGTAAATGCCATATCTCTTCTGTAATAAATGGCATAATAGGATGCAATAGTTTTATAATACCTTCATATAAATCAACTACAAACTTGATTAATGCCTGATTATATACTGTCATCCTGAGCTTGTCGAAGGATGAAGCAGAATTTCCATTCAACTGCACTTTGATGATTTCAACGTACCAATCACAAAAATCCCTCCAAATAAAGTCATAAAGTATTTTTGTATAATCATTAACCTTGAAATTATCTAATGCATCATTTACATTTTTAATAGTCGAATTGAATCGGGAAATAATCCATCTGTCTGCAAATGTAAATTCATTATCTTCCAGATTCACCCTTGTTAAAGGGGGATTCAGGGGCTTGTTTTCCCCCTTTATCAAAGGGGGATTCAGGGGGATTTCTTGTTCAACTGTATCATAACTATTGACCATCTCCTGTTTCATTAGAATAAATCTCCCGGCATTCCATATTTTATTGGCAAAATTTCTGCCGATTTCCATTGATGGAATATCCTGATGTTCAACATCAACATCCATTTTTACATCCTGGCCCAATGGTGATAAGTATAATGAAGTGAATCTTACTGCATCTGTTCCGTATTTTTCTATAATATTAATTGGGTCAGGTGAATTACCCAAGGATTTTGATAATTTTCTTCCCAATCCATCCCGGATTGTACTTGTAAAATATACATCCTTATATGGAATTTCTTTTTTGAATTTCATTGTTGCCATTATCATTCTCGCTACCCAGAAGAAAATGATGTCGGGGGCAGTAACTAGTAAATCGGTAGGCAGAAATTTTTCGAGTTCTTTAGTAGTCTCTGTTTTTCCATCATACAGCCATTTCATTGTTGTCAGGGGCCAGAGCCAGGAAGAAAACCATGTGTCGAGAACATCTTCGTCTTGCCTCAAATTCACATTACTATCCAAACCAAGCTTTTTCCTTGCTTCTTCCTTTGAATTTGCGGCGGTATATCTGTCATCATCAGTATAATACACTGGTATTCTGTGTCCCCACCAAAGCTGGCGGGAAATGCACCAGTCTCGGATATTAGCCATCCAATGCTCATATGTTTTTACCCAGTGATTTGGGTAGAATCTGATTTTACCTTCAAGGACAACTTTAAGTGCATCCTCAGCAAGCGGTTTCATTTTAACGAACCACTGGTCAGATAGATATGGTTCAACTGCTTCTTTTCCGCGATAAGAAAAACCAATATTATGAGTATAATCCTCAATTTTTTCTATTAAATCTTTCTCTTTCAATTTTTCGAGAATTCTTTTTCTTGCTTCAAACCGTTCAATACCGTTGAATTCCCCTGTCAGTTCATTGAGAGTACCATCGGGATTGAATGTGTTTGGCATTTCGAGGTTGTGCCTCAATCCAACTTCAAAGTCATTAGGGTCGTGTGCAGGAGTGATTTTAACACATCCCGTACCGAATGTTGGGTCCGCATAATCATCTGCTATTATTTTAACTTCCCGTCCGACAATGGGAACAATAACAGTTTTTCCGATATAATCCTTATATCTTTCATCTTTGGGATTGACTGCGACAGCAACATCACCGAAAATGGTTTCAGGTCGTACTGTTGCCACTTTTAAGTAATCTTTACCATCCGGAAAATAATATTTTAGAGTAAAAAGATGTTCCTTTACTTCTTTAAATTCAACTTCTTCATCGGACATGGCAGTTTGAGACAGTGGGGACCAATTAATGATTCTCTTGCCTTTATAAATTAATCCCTCGTCGAATAACCTGATAAATGTCTCCTGAACGGCATTAGAAGCTGATTCATCCATAGTGAATAGAGTTCTGTCCCAATCACAGGATATTCCAAGGTACCTAAGTTGCTTTAGGATTATACCGCCGTATTTTTCCTTCCATATCCATACTCTTTTGAGAAATTCTTCCCTGCCTATGTCGTACCTCGTCAGTCCTTCTTCTCTCAGTTCAGCTTCCACTTTGGCATGAGTGGCAATCCCTGCATGGTCATACCCGGGAAACCAACAGACTTCAAATCCAAGCATTCTTTTATACCGTATATATAAATCCTGAAGTGTGATATTTAGTACATGTCCAAAATGTAAAATTCCTGTAACATTGGGTGGAGGCATCAATATGCTATATGTTTCTTTATCAGTATCGGTAGAAGCTGAATATATTTTATTAACCTGCCAAATCTCATACCATTTCTCATCAACGGATTTTGGCTCGTAAGCTTTTGGAAAAATTCTCGTCATTTTTTATTAATCATTTGAATTATTAAATTTATACAAACTTCAAAATTATGAATTTTTGTGTTTTTTAATGATTTTTAATTTAATTCGTTAAAAAAAATAAATTTTCTTTGAAAAATAAAAATAATTAATGAAGTTTGGAATATCTTGAAAAAAATTAGTTTAGATAAAAGATTTTTACGATATTTGTTATATTATTTATGAAATACTAATGACTAATTACAAATGAAAATCGAAAATAGAGATTTTTACTACATTGTTTATTATTTAATTAAGGAGGTATTATGAATTTTCGGAGAATTATCTCTGGGCTAAGTATCACTTCCGTAATTTTATCAACTGTATTTATAATGAGCAGTTGTACCCCAAAAATTACAGAAGAGCAGATGATGCAGTTGAAGGAGCTTCGTAATAAGGAAAAGAGTCTGACTGAAATGATTTCTCGAAAGAAGCAGGAAAAGAAGAATCTGGAAGCAGAAGTTAACGCAAGAAAAGCTGAGCTTAAGAAATGCCAGGATGACAAGGCATTTGTTACCGAAAAGCTATCGCAATGGCCTAATTGCTGGCCCGATTACACACCGGGCAGTGAAGTTAAATAATTTTCCTGTAATGTAAATAATTTGTTGAACAAATTAACTAATGGAGACAATCATGTATAAGAAAATCAATTTATTTTTAATAATGCTTGTAATAGCTGTTCTTGCTTCCGGACAAATGCTATCACAGATGCAGACAAAACCTGACGAAGAATTAACTAAAGAGGAAGCAGAGAAACTGATTCAGGATTGGCAGTCGAAAGTCAATGTTCTGGACGACCAGTTAAAAAACCTTGACGCTGACATTGAATTCTTGAAGAAAGAAATGGATGACACAAAGAAACAGCTTGCAGACTGTAATGATGCCATCTATAAAATGCTCGGTTTAACACCGGCTGATGTGGAAGCATTCAAACAACAGCTCGGACAACTCGAGGGAAAAGTAAGAGATATGAAGCGTCTGAACGATGACATGCTCGCTGAGAAAACCGATGAAATAAAAGCCCTCGAAAACGAATTAAACCTTTTACGAGGAAACAAAGCATCGTTGATTCCTGAACATTACAATAAAATTGTATCTCTTGCACGCGAGATTAAGGGTTTGTATCGCGAAAAGAAAATTAAATCTTACACAGTAGGTACCTGGGCAAAAGACAAAGACTGCTTATGGAATATTGCCGGAAAAATTGATATTTATGGTGACCCGTTCCTTTGGCCAAAAATTTGGCAGTTCAATACAGATGAAATCAGGAATCCTGATATTATTTTCCCGGGGCAGGTTCTTCAGTTACCTCCTGCAGGTCCCAAGACCAGCGATGAGATGAAAGCCGAGAGAAAATATTGGAGAATGAAAAGGGCAGCAATGGAAGAACAACAGCCTGAAGCTGTAAAAAAACCTGAATAGGGATTAAAGAAACTATTTAGAGAATTTTTAATGAATAATAATGAATTCTGATTAATAGTATTGATAAATGACATTAATTTATTATTAAATACAAGCCCCATTCTTTGTAGTTGAGGAGTGGGGTTTTTTTATTTTTAGTATTGTAAATGGATATTCACGAGAAAAAGATTACATTTGATGATTCAGAAGTCCTATCTTTATTTTCATATAATGATAGTTTGTTGTCTCTTATTGAAAATAAATTTAATACTGCAATTACAGTACGTGGGAATACTCTTCTTCTGAGAGGTAATCCTTCCGAAATAAGAACAATAGAATCAATATTCAATGAATTGAAATATGTATATAAGAAGCAAGGTACATTCAGTGCACAGGATATTACTACAATAATTGATTTGCTCGATACTGAGAGAAAATCTATTGAACATCCAATTAATGGTAATGGTGAAGTCATTGTTTATCACGGTTATCGGGATGTAATCAAGACACGTGGTAAAGTTCAATCCGAATACTACAAAAAAGTACAGGAAAATGACCTTGTGTTTGCTATTGGCCCTGCCGGAACCGGTAAAACATTTCTTGCAGTAGCCATGGCTCTGGCGTCTTTAAAGAATAACGAAGTCGGTAAAATTATACTATCCAGGCCTGCCGTTGAAGCCGGTGAATCACTTGGTTTTTTGCCCGGTGATTTAAATGAAAAGCTCGACCCATATATAAAACCCCTGACTGATGCATTGTTCTATATGTTGAGTCCCGATAAAATGAAAAGCATGCTCGAAAAAAACATTATTGAGATTACTCCGTTAGCTTATATGAGGGGCAGAACTTTAAATAACTCGTTTATTATTCTTGATGAAGCTCAGAATGCGACATCAATGCAAATGAAAATGTTTCTGACGAGAATGAGTTCTAATTCAAAAGCAATTGTAACAGGTGATGTAACACAAATTGATTTGCCTGATAAGAATAATTCAGGTTTAATTGAAGCTAACAGATTGCTTAAAAAAATCAAGGGTATAGAATTTATATATTTTTCCGATAAAGATATAGTAAGGCACCGACTCGTAGCTGAGATAGTTAAAGCATATAATTCTGAGGATAAGAAAACTACTAAAAAATGATAATTGAAAATTTGGATTAAAAATTTTCATGCAAATTCGCAAAGAAGGCGCAAAGTTCGCAAAAATTATTTTAAATAAAGTTAATGATTGAAATACTGAAAATAGGATTCCTTAATTTGACAATAGTTGATATTATTGATATTGCTATTGTAGCTGTATTGATATTTTGGCTCTACAGGGCGTTGAGGGAAACTGTTGCTGTCCAGATATTAGTTGGATTGGTAATTATTATCGCATTATCCTTTATCACTGAAGCAATAAATCTTAAGGCTCTCAACTGGATTTTACGGACTATTTCCGATATTTGGCTACTGGCTTTTATCATTCTCTTTCAGCCTGAGCTTCGCCGCTTATTATTAATGATAACAAGAAATCCGTTTTTCAGATTATTTGTTCGTTCAAAATACTCTGAAACGATTGGGGAGGTTGTTGAAACTGTAATTGAGTTATCTGAGAAACATATTGGAGCCTTAATTGTTTTCACACGTACACAAAATGTCGAGATGACAGTTGATACGGGTATTCCAATGAATGCGGTTGTATCTCAGGAATTGCTTGTTTCAATATTCAATCCGAAATCACCATTACACGACGGTGCGGTTATTATTGATAATCAGATGGCTTTGGCTGCACGATGTATTCTTCCATTATCTTCTGCAACTAAATTCAACGGGAAAAATTTGGGAACAAGGCATAGAGCCGGATTAGGGTTATCGGAGCAGGTTGACTCACTGGTAATTATCGTTTCGGAGGAGACAGGCAGTATATCAATTGCAGAAGAGGGAGAGCTTACACTGAACATTCCAAAAGATAAAATCTCATCCTATATTCGTTCTAAATTATCTGAGAAAAGCAAATAGAAAAAATATGCTCAATAATTACGATAATGCATTTTATGAAAGAAGAAGATTATTAATTGAATCGCTGAGAAGAAGAGGGAATTTATCGGAAGAAGTTCTGGATGCTATGCTGAAACTTCCACGAGAAAAATTTCTCGACTCTTCTTTTCATTTCAGAGCTTATGAGGATACTGCTTTACCTATTGACGCAAATCAAACAATCAGCCAGCCCTACACGGTTGCATATATGACAACACTTCTGGATGTAAAAAAGGGCGGTAAAGTGCTGGAAATAGGCACCGGAAGTGGTTATCAGGCGTGTATTCTTGCTCTGCTTGGTGCAAAGGTTTATACAATCGAAAGAATTCCCGAATTAGTCGAAAAAGCAAGAAAGGTTTTTAAAGAATTTGGTTTGAAAATAAATACAAGGGTAGGCGACGGAACAATTGGCTGGAGTGAATTTGCTCCATATCAGGGTATTATAGTAACAGCTGCTGCTCCCGATGTTCCGGACAGCCTTATGGAACAGCTTGCTCTTGGTGGTAGATTGGTTGTTCCCGTTGGTACCAAGTCTTACCAAAGTATGTATCTAATCGAAAGAAAATCTGAAAAGGATTATAATAAAAGTTCAACCGACAGCTTTAAATTTGTTCCGCTTATTGGTAAAGAAGGCTGGAAGACAGGATAATTACTAATGAATAATTAATAATTTCTAATGAAAAATGTAATTGTCATATTGGGGCCGACTGCTTCGGGAAAGACTGATGCTTCGATTGAATTATCAAAATTTATTGATTGTGAAATAATCTCTGCTGATTCACGCCAGATTTATCGTGAACTTGATATCGGAACTGCTAAACCGGCAAAAGAAGAACAAAAAAAAGTAATACATCATTTTATTGACATTTTAAATCCCGATGAATATTATAGTGCCGGGCTTTTTGGGAATCAGGCTGATGGCATAATTCACAATATTTTTTATAGAAATAAAATGCCATTAATTGTAGGCGGTTCAGGTTTGTATATTAAAGCACTATGTGAAGGATTATTTGATGAAGATATAGATTACGATTTGGATGAAGTGAGAAAAAATCTTACAAGAAAATTAAATGAAAGGGGTATTGAGGAATTATATAACGAACTCGCATCAGTTGATAAGGAATCAGCAGAATTATATAAGGACAAAAATCCGAGAAGAATTTTGAGAGCATTGGAATATTTCTATGCAACCGGGATAACTTTGTCAAATGCTCATATTGAAAAAAAAGAAGAAAAAAAGTTTAGAACTAAGTATTTTGGTATTTATTTTGACAGGGAAGAGTTATACGATAGAATTAATTTGAGGGCTGAGTTGATGTGGGACTCAGGACTTGAAGCTGAAATAAAAAAAGTTCTGGAGATGGGATATTCTCCTGATTTGAATTCATTGAATTCGGTAGGTTATAAAGAATGTATTGCTTATTTGAAAGGTGATTTAACAAGAGCAAGGGCTATTGAGTTGACCAAGCAGAACACGAGACGATATGCAAAAAGGCAATTGACCTGGTTCAGAAAAAATATAGATATACTATGGCTTAATGGTGGAAGTAGTAAAGTAATAGCCAAAACCATATTTGAAGATATGAAATTTAATTCGTAATTCGTAATTCATAATTCGTAATTATTTAACGGTGTTGTTTATGAAATTAAGAATACCAAAAAATGTAACACTTGTTGGGATACCACCAGGAACTGCCGTTTTTCAGGGTGAAAGAAAAATCGAGAATATTCAAATTAAAAAAATCGTCTATGACGAGACTTTTTACGATGAAGTGTTATGCACGGTAGATGATGTTGAAAAGGTTGATATAAAAGATAAAAAAATAAAATGGATAATAATTAACGGTTTGCACGAAGCCAACACTATTGAACGTGTTTGTAATACTTTCGGTATAAAACAGCTTATTATAGAAGATATTCTCGATACCGAACATCAGCCCAAAATTGATTTCTTCGATGATTTTGTATTCATAACGCTCAAAATAATAGATTATGGTTCATTGACAAAAGGTTCGCATACTGAACATCTCAGCCTGGTTTTCGGAAAAAACTATGCTTTGACTTTTCTCGAAAGCAGTGTACATTATTTTGAAAAAATCGAAGATAGAATCATGAATAAGTCAGGGAGAATTGCGAAGCTCGGAACAGATTACCTGAACTATTCAATCCTCGATTTTGTCATTGACAATTATTACCTTTTAATTGACAAGCTGGGTAGTGAAATTGATAAATTGGAGGATGCAATAATATCAAATCCAAAAAAAGAACACCTTGGATTGATTCATAAATTCAAAAGCGAGCTGATTTTCCTGAACAAAAGCATCAAGCCGATGAGGGATATAATAAGGAGATTGGAGTCGGAAAAAAGTCATTTGATTGACAATTCAACTTATGAATACCTTCGCGATTTATTTGACCATATAGTTCAGATTAATGATACACTCGATTCTTATCGCGAAACATTGACTGTTATGCTTGATATTTACATAACTAATCAGGGAAACAAGCTTAATGAAGTTATGAAGGTTTTAACAATCATCGCTACGATATTTATTCCGCTAACATTTATTGCAGGTGTATATGGAATGAATTTTCGCCACATGCCTGAGTTAGAATGGCACTTTGGCTACTATTTCTCATTAACCTTGATGCTTATTGTCGGGATGGGTATGTTGTATTATTTCAAAAGAAAGAAATGGTTCTGAAATAATTATGAATTATAAATTACGAATTACGAATGAAGGGAAAAATTAGATTGAAATTAATTGATTATTTAAAAATTAAGTGTGTGTTGAAAATTGTTGGTAATATCATTGGAATATTTTTCTTATTACAGTTTGCTTATTCAATTGAAAATCAATCAGCAACAAATTCATCAAAAATACAAATATCAGCTAATGATAGTCTCAAAGCAATAAATAAACTGAAAACCGATATTGATAATATTCTTTCTGTTGCTTTGCTAAAAAAAGCTAAGTACGGCGTTGCAGTTTATTCATTATCGAACAATAAATATTATTACTCAAAAAACAATACTCAGCTATTAACTCCAGCATCAACAACAAAACTCTTTACTACATTTAATGCCTTAAATACCATGGGGCCTGACTATAGGATTGAAACCGGAGTTTATACCGATGGAACAATAAATGACAGTGTTCTGAATGGTAATATTTATATCGTTGGCAAGGGCGATGCATTATTGACAATCACTGATATAGAATATCTTGCCGATGAAATTTATGAGAAGGGAATAAGAAAAATCAATGGAAATGTTTATGGTGATGGTGCTTTTTATGATACGATGACTCAAAGGGTCAGTTACAGCGGCGATAAGGATATTGTTGAACCTTTGCAACCTATAACCGCACTTTCATTAAATAAAAATACTGCAACAATACTTATTCATTCTGGAAGTACTCCCGGGAAACCTTTATCAGCACAAATTATTCCCCCTTCCGATGCATTTGTTATACAAAATAATGCCATTGTTGCAGGAATGAAGAAAGCGACTAAAAAATCAAATGTTAAAACAATTAAAACATCCCCCAAGAACAAGGTTAATAAAAATAATATTCACAAGAAAATTCAACAGAAACCAAAGAAAAAATTTAAAAAATTATCTTTTAATTATCAATTTACAGAACAGAGGTGGGGTGATTCCCCGCCCGCACTATCTGCTGCAAAATCCCGAAGAAAACCAAGAATTCAGGTGTCAACAAAATTGGATTCCTTAGGAATTCAAAAGTTTATTATCAAGGGAACTTTACCTGCTGGAAGGAGCTACTCATATAAGCATTATATACAAAATCCTAATTTAGTTGTAGCAGGTACTTTAAAAAACAGGCTTGAATCAGGTGGAATTAAAATTAATGGGAAAATCGGTTTAGGCAAATTAAATTCGGTGAAGAATAAAATAAATCAGATTGCAGAGGTGAACAGGCCTCTTATGGATTTGATTTATCTTACGAATAAAAACAGCGATAATTACCTTGCCGAAACAATTTTCAAAATGACTGGTGCTTACGCAGGTAATCATTTAAACAATGGAAAAAGTTCTAAAGAAAAATTAAAAAATATTTTTAATAAATATAATATACCTTGTACCGATTGTCTCATCAACGATGGCTCAGGACTGTCAAGACGAAATGTTGTAACCGTTGATGGAATTTTACATTTACTTATCGAATCAAAACACCTTAATTTTGGTAATGAATTAGATTCGTCATTGTCTATCGCTGGTATTGATGGAACACTTATAAACAGAATGAAAAACTCCATGGCTGAAAACAATCTAAGGGCTAAGACAGGCACACTTCGCAATACATCGGCACTTTCAGGATTTGTACAAACTCAGGATGATGAACTTCTTGCGTTTTCATTTGTTTTTAACGGCCCTTCTGTTGGCTCATATAAGCAAATTGAAAATAAACTTGGTGAGCTTTTAGCAAACTTCAAATATTCTTCAATCTTCGAAATTGAAAAGAAAAGTGAAAAAAAGAAGATACTCGATACGAAGTAACAATTCAAAAATTTATACTTTAAAATTCAAAATTTAAAATTTAAAATTATATTTTGATTGCGGGGCCGACGAGGCTCGAACTCGCGGCCTCCAGTGTGACAGACTGGCGCTCTAACCAAACTGAGCTACGACCCCAAACAATTTAATTACGAATTATGAATTACGAATTATGAATTACGAATTATGAATTACGAATTATCACCTTAATTCATAATTTAAAATTTAAAATTCAAAATTTATAATGAACAATTCTTTGTGGACCCAAGGAGGATCGAACTCCTGACCTCTTGAATGCCATTCAAGCGCTCTCCCAAACTGAGCTATGGGCCCCTGAAAATTTTCAAGAAGCAAAATTACGAGTTTTTTTTTAATTTTTGACATAATAATTGAAAATAAATCTTCATTTCTTAATAATTATGAATGGAATTGACTCACTTTTTCCGTTATAGCAAACATAAATATAATAAGTACCATTGCTGAGATTTGATATTGGCACTGGAAATGAAGCAATTCCAATTTCCCTTTCAGAAAATTGCTTTAAATATATCTGTTGGCCTAATAAATTGAATAATTCAATTTTAATTTCTGACTTAGATTTTAATGGTACAATTAGTTCGATTTCATTCCTTGAATCTTCAATTATCGAAGGATAAACATAAGCCTCGACTTTATCCTTTGCAAATTCTTCTGTCTGGGATGCAGGTATTCCACACTGGATATGATTTGAATAAGGTTCAATCGAAATGTATTCATTCTCATAATAAGGCAATCTCCTGCTTTTTTCTAAATCTTCAGCACGGACATAACATTCAGCAATTTCCTTATTAAATCTACCCAGAGGTATATCTGCTGTGAATTGATATTTATAGCTGGTTGGATAAAGTCTAAATATTTCAAACAACTGTGAATCGGAAAATTTGACATATAGCTCAGTATTTATCAACGTGGATGAAGATACAATGTAAACGACGACTCTCTGATATTGATTTAATTTATATGTTGATATTGGTGAAATTATTATCCCTGCTTTTTTCATTGCATTGAAAATATTGGGTATTCCATAGCCTAATGTATCATCCGGTAATTGATTAGCCGATGCTGTCGTAAGCAGAATTGACCTTACTTCCCAGGGTTTCAATTCCGGAAATTCCTGCATTAATAGTCCAACTGCTCCTGCAACTAATGGGGTAGCAAGTGAAGTCCCTCTGGTCAAACCGAATGTATATGGTTCTGTTGCTGTGGCTGCATACACATCCACTCCCATTGCCGATACATCGGGTTTCATTTTACCATCGAATCTTGGCCCTCTCGATGTAAATCCGGCTGGTGTTTTGCCATCAGGTTGTACAGCTCCAACTGCGATTACGCTGTCGGCATCTGCAGGTGATATTATTGTTCTTGTGTTTGGCCCGCTGTTTCCTGCGGCTGTTATGCAAACCACTCCTCTTCTGACTGCATTATTCACAGTCTGGGAAACGATTGTTGTTCTGCCATTAAGTTCATCATAAGTGTAATTTGAATCTGTAGAATCAAACCTGAAATAACCCAGAGATGAACTCGTAACATCAACTCCAAGCGATTCCAACCATTCAAGGCCTGCCGCATAATTATCTTCTTCTATATGATGTTCTCCTAGTAGATTCTCTGTTTTAGCAAGCAGAAAATCAGCATTGGGAGCAATACCAATCAAATTTCCCTGAGAAAATCCTGATACAGTCGAAAATACTGCCGTACCATGATGGTCCTGGTCAAAGAGGCTGTCATTTTCATTTGCTGTAACGCTGTCATTATTTACAAAGTCATATTCGGATAATACCGAAGCATTGCCCATAGAAGAATGAGTTTTCCATCTGAAACCCGTATCGAGAAAGCCAATTAAAACGCCTTTCCCGTTTATCCCGAAACCGTGAAGCAGGGGTATATTCATAAGCTGGGCTTGCCTGTATGAAGGCCCGTAATCATAATCATTACAATTTTCGTAATATTGAAATTGTTTGTTGTCATTTACAAAAATTGATGGAGTTATTGTATAATCAGGATAGTCAAGTGTAGTCAACTTATTTCCCGTTGGCTGAACTTCTTTAACAAAACTGGAATTTTTTATGTTTTCTGATATTAATGAATCACATAGAACAACTATATAATTTTTCCACCTTATTTTCAGTTTAATTTCGGCACCGTGAAAAACACAGGAATCAATGTACGGCTTGTAAACAGGAGCATCTTCAAAGTTAATGATAGAATCTTGTGAGAGAACTTTGCTCCTTCTTTTTAAAGCTCTTTCATTAAATAATTTTAGAGTTGAATCAAATAGAGATGAACCTTGTTTGAACTCGACAGGTCCTTTGTCTTTGAAAAACACTCTATAAGTACCCGTTTGAGCATAAATAGAAAAAGTAGCAACAATAAATGATAAAAATGAGTATATAAAAAATCTATTTCTTTTCATCAAATATTTCAAATTAAAATTCTGTTTAAAATTTAAACGTTATTTAAAAATCTAATTAAATTGTTAATTTATCGTTATTGAATAAATTAAATGGTGCAAATTAATAATTTTGATTTATCTGTTAACTTAAATTATGGGAATTGTTTTAATAACAGGAAGCGGCAAAAGGATTGGAAGAGGCTTAGCTATTAGTTTTGCCGAGAAAGGTTGGGATGTTATTATTCATTATAATACCTCCGAAGAAAAAGCAAAAGAAACAGAGAATCACATAAAAAATTTGGGTGTGAAGGCAGTTATAGTAAAAGCTGATATAAGAAATTATCAGGAAATCAAAGATGCTTTTGAAAGTGGTGTTAATGAAGTTGGAATGCCTGATGTATTGGTTAATAACGCAGGAATTTATCCTCCTGAAACACGACTAAAAGACATATCCGATAATATGTGGGACGACACAATTAACATTAACCTGAGAGGCGAATATTATTTTACAAAGGTATTTTCAGATAAAGCAAAAGAAGGCAGAATCATAAATTTTTCAAGCCTCGGAGGATTGGAAATCTGGAAGCATAGAATTCCATATAATGTTTCAAAAGCAGGAGTAATTCAGCTTACAAAAGCTCTGGCAAAAGAATTAGCACCTAACTTTTCTGTTAATTGTATTTGTCCCGGAACGATTGAAATACCGGAAGAACCCCCAATAGAGAAAACAAAAATTAATGTTGATAAAATTCCGATGAATAGATATGGTAATGTTAATGATATATTTGATGCGGTATATTTCTTTTCAAACTGTTCAAAATTTATAACAGGACAGATTTTATGTGTTGATGGCGGTTACCATATAGCGAGATGAATTTAATTACTAATTAATAATTACTAATGAAATTAAATGAAAAATAGTAAGTTTCACAATAATGTAGGGGCAGATTCCAAATCTGCCTTTAATAAAAAATCAGATAAAAAACAAGTTAAAAGGGCATTGAAGGGCTATGACAATTTTGATTTCATTCACAGCAAGGATGGGCGTGTTATCAGGCTTCTTGCTGAGTATTTATATCCCAAGCAGGTTCTTGATAAGAATAATATTAAGAAAGGGATAATTTTCTTTGGTTCGGCAAGAGTAAAACCTGATGATAAAAATGGCGAGAATTCCAATTATTTCAATGATGCTAAAAAACTTGCAAGATTATTAACAGAATGGTCGAACACTATACCAAAAGAAAAAAGATTTCACATTGTAACAGGCGGCGGTCCGGGTATTATGGAAGCGGCAAATCAAGGTTCTCACGCTGCAGGTGGTAAATCAGTCGGTCTCAATATCAGCCTTCCGTTCGAGCAGATGCCTAATCAATTTATTTCAGAAGAATTAAACTTTGAATTCCACTACTTTTTTATGAGAAAGTTCTGGTTTGTGTACCTCGCTAATGCTATGGTTGTTTTTCCCGGCGGTTTCGGTACACTCGATGAACTTATGGAGATTTTAACCTTAAGGCAAACCAGGAAGGTTACAAAACCATTGCCAATACTTCTTTATGGGGAAAATTATTGGAAAAAACTGCTCAATTTTGATTACCTTATTGAAATGGAAATGATTCACAAAGAAGATGTTAATTTGTTCTCTTATGCAAATACACCTGAACAAGCTTTTGAAAAGTTGAAAACCGAGTTAACGAGAATACATAAACTTTAATCAATTATGAATTACGAATTATGAATTAAGAATGAACGGAAAAAAGAATATGAAAAAAGTAATTTTATTTTCAGGATTAATTTTTTTTCTGATTATCTTATCACTCAAAGCTGGTGAGTTAAATTATACTCCTGAAAAGCCGCAAAAAGGTGCATCAATAACGGTAAGCTACAAATCAAATGAAAATTTTAAGAGTGGTGAACAAATAAGCCTGTACATTTATTGTTTTTATCATGGTGAAAAGACTATTGAGGGTTTTGAAACACCGATGACTTATGATATCAACGAAGCAAGATTCAATGCCACATTTCAGTTTAATCAAAAAACAATTTTTGCTTTGCTCAAAGTCGGAAACGGGAAAAAGTTTGATACTCATCAGTCTGAATATTGGCAGGTTTTACTATATGGTACTGATGGGAAACCTTTACGTGGAGCTAATTTAAATTGTGCTGTATCTTTTATGGGAATGCTCCCGCAGAATGTAAGCAGAATAGTGTATTTTGATAAAGCCATTGAATATTTTCAACAAGAAATAGCATTATATCCTGATAATATTCAGGCTCAAATCGGTTTTGCATCCCTGAATTTCGATATGAGAAAAATTACAAAAGATGAATTTGATGCAGCATTAAAAAAAATAATATTATCAGGATTTGACGAGAACAACGAAGGTGATTTGAGGGCTGTGGTAAGGGCATTGAGAACTCTCGATAAAAACGACAAGGCTCAACAACTTGAGAGGAAGTTCATTGAGAATCATCTTCAAAGCGATTTAGCCGAAGAATTGGCAATGGCTCAATTAGCTAAAACAAACAACCTGAAAGAATTTTCAAGTGATGTTCAAAAGTATCTGAAATTATTTCCAAACTCACCTAATCGAGAAAGAGTTTTTTCAGCACTTGTCTCAGGATACTTGCAGGATGACAGGTATGATGAAATATTTACCGTACTTAATACCTATGCTGATGTTCCGCCATCGGCTTATGTTAGATTGGCTATGGCTTTTCTTGATAATGCGGAGAAATTAAGTGAGAAACAAATAAAAAGGAATCTCGGAAAGTCACTCGACATATTAAAATTTTCAATCGAAGAAGCCCGCAAGCTTGATTATCAATACAAACCTAAGCACTTGTCTGATTCAGAGTGGAAATTATCAAAAATGATGGAATATGCAAATATTCTAAAAATTGATGGCCAGGTCAACCACCTTGCAGGAAATATTGACGATGCTTTAAAATATCTGAATGAATCTAAAAAGATATTTGAAACAAATACTCCTCCGGATTTGTATCTTGAATTAATAGAAACATATATTGAAACTTATAATGACTCTATTGCATATAATTTAGCATCTGAAGCAATAATAGATTCAAAAAACAGTAAAGAGACTGATAGTTATCATAAAATTCTTTTCGACTCCTTAAACTTTAAAGGGGATTATAAAAATGTTTATGATTCTCTGTCATCACTTGGCAAGAAAAAAAGATTGATAGAACTAGCTGATGAACAACTTAATATATCTGTAAGCTTAGGTTCAGTATTTAGCCTTTTAGGTAAAGAATTAAAATTTGATAGTTTAAAAGGGATAGTCATTGTTATTGACTTGTGGTCAACATGGTGCGGTCCATGTAAAGAATCGTTGCCTGCTATGGACAATCTTTACAGTCTTTATAAAGACAGTACCAATGTTGTGTTTACATCAATCAATGTTTGGGAAAAAGAAGATGGCAAAGAAAGATTAGAGAACATTAAAAAGTTCTTTGGTAAATCAGATTATGATTTACCGATTTATGTTGACAACTCAAACGTTCTGCCATACAAGCTTGGTGCTACAGGGTTGCCGACAACTATTTATATAGACAAAAAGGGAATAATCAGATTCAAAGATATCGGATACGTGAATGCTGATTTCCTGATGAATGCAAGTGATAAAATTGATTTTTTAATGAAAAAGTAGGGGCAGATTCCAAATCTGCCAATATTAATTTATTTAAAGGGAGGAAGATGAAAAAGAAAAGCTGTACCTGGCCCAATAATGATAAACTAATGATTGAGTATCACGATAAAGAATGGGGAGTGCCTTTGCATGATGACAAAAAGCTGTTTGAGTTTATGGTTCTGGATGCATTCCAGGCTGGTTTGAGCTGGGCAATTGTCCTTAAGAAGAAAGAAGCATTCAGGAAAGCTTTCAGCAATTATGATGTTAAGAAAATTGCAAAATATGATGAAAAAAAAGTAGCTGAGCTGCTCAATAATGAGGGTATCATCAGGAATAAAATGAAAATTCTTGCAGCAATTAAAAATGCCCAGGCTTTTATAAACGTGCAAAAAGAATTTGGCAGTTTTGATAAATATATCTGGCAGTTTACAAAAAATAAAACTATAGTAAATAAATGTAAAACAATAAAAGAAATTCCACCTAAAACAGAAATATCTGATGCAATGAGTAAAGACCTCAAACAGAGAGGATTCGGCTTTGTCGGTTCAACCATTTGTTATTCTTTCATGCAGGCTGCAGGAATGGTAAATGACCACGTTGTCGAATGTTTCAGGTATAAGGAAGTGCAAAGAATTAATAATTAAAAATTGATAATTGATAATAAAAAAATAAATAAAATTTAGTAAAATAATGAAAATAAGATATGACAAAGAAGTTGATGTTTTCAATTTACAATTAAGCGATGCAGAAATAGTCGAAACTGACGAAGTCAAACCTGGCCTTATAATTGATTACAATAAAAATGGCAATATTGTTAATATTGAAATAATCAATGCTTCTAAACATATTTCACATCCAAACAAAGTAGAGTATGAATTTGCTTAATTAATACCGTTATTGAAATTGGAATTAACTACTCTTATCGGCTTTCTCGCAGCATTTTGCACAACTTTTGCATTTCTTCCTCAATTAATAAAAGTTTGGAAGAATAAACATGCAAAAGACATTTCTCTCAGAATGTATATCATGTTCATTGCAGGTATTACCTTTTGGCTTGTTTATGGAATTCTAATCGGTAGTCTCCCTATTATTATAGCAAACACAATAACTTTTATTTTTGCATCCATTATTCTTGTTTTTAAAATAAAGTATGGTTAAAAATATCAATAAATTAATATATATAACGTTTACTTTTTTGGGAATTGATTTTGTTTTAAAATGATACATATATGAAAACACTTACATTAAATATCTCTGATTCAATTTATGATGAACTTCTTTCATTATTAAACACTAAATATCCTGATGATATCAGTGTAGTTGATGATGATATATTTACCCAAGAAGATGAAACAGCTTACATTGAAGCTCTTGAGGAACTCGAAAAGGGTGAGGCAATAAGCTTAGAACAACTGAACAAAGAAATCAATGTTTGATGAAAAATTTATTTTTAAATCTCCATTATTTTAATTGTATAAAATTTAAAAAATAACTTGCATTTAATATTATTTATTCTTAAATTATATTTAATTATGACTTTATTTGTTAAATATATTATAGCAATTCTTTGCCAAATCAGTTTGTTGTTCTCAACAACAGGTGTAAGTTTATTGCACCATATATGCCTCCATATGGGACACTATGATGTATCTATGTTTTATGGAAATGTAAAAGAAGACGCATGTGGAAATAATGCATCATGCTGTTCAAGCATGGATGAGGCAAAGGACAATTCTCAGCAATCATTTACAATGATTGACTGCTGTGAGGATTTCACAAATTATGCTGTAATTTCTGTTTCTTTTATTTCTCAGCAAATCGAAAAATTTTCGACTAATATATTTTTAAATGAAACGAATTTTCTGAGTAATTATCAGAAACTTATAGATAATTCTTTCAATAAAATACACGTGAAGCCACCAGGAATACTTAAATTTCCTGTTTCATATATCATATCGTTCATTATACATTCGACAGACATCGGTTCCGAATTGCCTGCATAATTTTTTGTGTATAAACACATTAACAAAAATTTCGAATTTTATAGGTTTTTAAAAATCCATAACTTTTGGTTATGGTGAAATAATTTATTTTTAAAAATTTATTTTTAAGGTGTAATATGAAAGCGAAAATTATTATTATTTTGTTATTATCCATTTTTATAGTATCCTGTGGAGAAAAAAAATCATCTAATAGGTCCGTTGATAACGATCCTCTCAATGATGGTCCACCTATAAATCCCTTGGACAGTTTTGGTGTAATACATAACGAATTTTTAGATACTCATTTTGCACTTATGCATCCTCATAGTTATGATTGTAAAACATTTTATACTCTCGATGATCATGGAACTAAATATTCCAAATTTACTTACATAGATTCTTTAAAAACTCATATCCGTATTGCTGCAATAAATAGAGGATGGGAAGAGTCTTTAGTTGATACAGCATACTCCAGATTCGAAAATATATTAAACGCATCATCTATGTTGGATACTATTAATAATGTTATAATTTTTAAAGAAACAAGGTCAAATATTTATACAATTATTAATGCATCTATAAATTTGGGTTATATGTCCCAATCATCATATAATATAATAAGTAACATAGTGGATGCTTATTATAATGAAAATTATACTCTTATGGATAGTCTTTTTGAAGCACTTGTTCCTTCAATTTACACAGGGTATGAAGATCAATTATATATATTTAAATCAATTTATGAACATTCCAAAACTTATTGGTCAAATTTTGGTACTCCAGAAAATAAAGTATATGACCCTAAAAAAAATAATTTCTTGGCACTTGGAAAAGAAAAAAATAAGATAATGGTGAGCGATGCTGTTCTTTTTGGGGCAGCCGTGGCTGATGCAGTATGGATTTTTACTTTAGGTGGCGTTGGTGCTGTAATATCACCAATTGGTTCAGCAATGGCTTATAAAGCAATTTCAACGGTAGAAGCTATGTGTTTTTGTGGCAATGAATGGTGTAATTGTAATTAAAATAATTTCATTTATTTAATATAACAAAACATATATCAAATTTCATTAAATTTTATAAAAATTACTATTAATTTATTAAACTTATATTTTCTTTAAAATAATAGATTGGGTTTAAAATTGGAATCAGAAAAAAATAGTAAAGTTAATTTTGCTGAACATATTATAAGAGTAATTTTAATTACTGGTATTATAGTTCAAATTATGATTATACCAAATTTATTGATAACTGGTCAAATAATTAATAATGATAATATAATTGATGCATGTTTTTTATTTTCGTCAATTATTTTTTTAACATTAGTTTGCGAAAAAATTTTCTATGATAATTTGATAATTGATATAAGCATAAGTAATTTTTTTATACATTACAAAAAAAGAATTAGTTTTTATTTAAGTATTATTTCATTAGTTAGTTATTTTATCAATGTAAATATAGTTTTTTTATATTTTCATAATCAGAATATTTACAATTGTAATTTTTTATATATAATTTATCTTATATTAAGTTATATATTTTCTTTTTCTATTGTTGCAATCAATAAGATTGAATCTGGAAAATTTAGTATTTTCCTTTTTAAAAGATAATTTTAATAATTTGAATTATTTTTAAATTTAAGTGGTCCCCCAAAAGTGGATAAAAATTAATTATTAGAAAATTGTAAATGAATTGGGAGTATAGTCTGTAGTGACAGAACTGATGTAGAGATAGAACTCAGTTCTGTCTCTACATATATATAGTGTTTTTTTATTGTGTTGAGTGATGGTAAGAAAATGTACAGCATCCCTTTCGTTTTTGAAGTGATACTTTTCAATTATAAATCTATTTTCTTAATCCTAATCCCTCTCTCCTCATTTTGTTCATAGTTTGTTGAATAAATAAATCATAAAATTACTATGTTTGCAGTGCCGTTCTTCGACTCTCTGGACGGATGGTTATTATAACGGGATTTTGGAAAAAAAACTATGGATTTTGTCCATTTACATAATCATACACATTATTCTTTGCTGGATGCACTCTGTACACCCGAAGAATTAATTAATGCGGCTGTTGCCGATGGGCAGAAAGCACTTGCTTTGACTGACCATGGAGTGATGTTCGGATGTTATGAATTTTATCGGAAAGCCAAGGCAGCAAAAATCAAACCCATCATTGGATTTGAATCTTATATTGCTAATGGAAGTCGTTTTGAGAAAACAGCAGGTAAAACAAAAACTAAAAAGAAAAATTATTATCATCTTGTTTTACTTGCGAAGAACCAAACAGGATATAAAAATTTACTAAAGCTTACTTCTCTTGCCCATACAGAGGGATTTTACTATAAGCCGCGAATTGATAAAGAACTGTTAGAACACTACAGTGAAGGTATTGTTGCCTCCTCTGCCTGTATAGCAGGTGTCATTAGTCATCATCTCATCAATAATGACTACGATAAAGCTTACGAAGAAGCGAAATATTATAAAGATATTTTCGGTGAAGACTTTTACATTGAGTTGCAAAGCCATTTCCTGACTGATGACCAGATTGTTTTGAGTGAAGCACCAAAAATTGCAAAAAAACTCGGACTCAAACTTATAGCAACAAATGACATTCATTATCTAAATGGCGACCATGCTATTGCACATAATATTTTACTGAATATCAAAGATGTTACAGCCGCTACATCAGGACAGGTTGATATTTACAAATTGAGATACAGAACACCCGAAATGTATTTCAAAACCAAAGAAGAGATGATTAAGCTCTTCAAGGATTTTCCTGAAGCAATTGATAATACAAATGAAGTTGCCGATAAGTGTAATGTCAATCTCGATACAGAACTCCACATGCCTGAATTTCCATTGCCGAAAGATAAAATAAATTTATCTCACTCAGAATATCTCGAGGAATTAACTTTCAATGGAATAAAACAAAGATATAAAGTAATTACTGATGAAATAGCAGAGAGAGCTAAATTCGAGCTTAGTGTGATTAACAAAATGAACTTCCCAAGCTACTTTCTAATTGTCAGTGATTTTATCAATGCCGCAAAAGAATTAGGCGTATCTGTTGGTCCTGGAAGAGGTTCTGCCGCAGGAAGTATTGTTGCATATGCTTTGGGTATTACTAATATTGACCCTTTGCCTTATGGATTGATGTTCGAGAGATTCCTTAATCCTGACAGGGTTTCGATGCCAGATATTGATATTGATTTCAATGATGAAACCCGCGACAGGGTAATTGATTATGTGCGTAAGAAATACGGCGATGAATGTGTTGCTCAGATTATTACATTTGGTAAACTTTCAAGCAGATCGGTTCTTACAGATGTAGGAAGGGTATTGGGTGTTGAGCTGTCAAAGATTAAAGAAATTACATCAAAGATACCAGTTGTTCAGGGTAAGGTTACTGATTTGAAAAGTGCGCTCGAATTATCTGAATTGAAATGGGTAAAAAATTCTGATGACCCAAAAATCAGGGAGCTCATAAATTATTCCCTTCTTCTTGAAAATAAATTCAGGAATAGCGGACTGCATGCCGCTGGTGTGGTTATAGCTCCTAAAGACATCAGGGAATACGTACCTGTATATATGGCTTCAAAGGCTAAAGGGCATACGGCAGAAATAGCAACCCAATATTCGATGAATGAACTTGAATATGCAGGTTTGCTTAAGATGGATTTTCTTGGCTTGAGGACTCTCTCGATTATAGATAAAACTCTCGAAATGATTAAGATTAATCATGGAAAAGAAATAAACCTCGATGAAATTGATTTTAATGACGAGAAAACTTATGAATTGATTTCCAACGGTGACTCACTTGCTGTCTTCCAGTTTGAATCTCAGGGCATGCAGGATTACCTCAGGCAATTAAAACCTACAGACCTTGAACAACTTTCTGCAATGAATGCCCTGTACAGGCCAGGTCCGATGGCTAATATTCCTGATTATATTGACAGAAAGAATGGGAAAAAACCGATACAATATCTTCATCCTCTCATGGAAACTTCTCTGAAAAATACATACGGCATCATTGTCTATCAGGAACAGGTTATGCAGTTGGCGAGGGATATTGCAGGATTCACACTTGCTCAGGCTGACATTTTGAGACGTGCAATGGGCAAGAAAAAGAAGGAGGAAATGGACAAACTACAGCCTGCCTTTATCGAAGGTGCATCGAAGAATGGTTTGGATGAAAAGCATGCCAACGATGTTTATGACTTAATTGAAAAGTTTTCCAGCTATGGTTTTAATAAGTCTCACTCTATTGCTTATTCATATCTTGCTTTCCAGACTGCATGGCTAAAAACCTACTATTCTGCTGAGTTTCTGGCGGCGAACATGTCTGCTGAATTAAACAATCAGGATAAAATCGTTCAGTTAATTGAAGAATCAAAAAAATTCAATATTAAAGTTCTTCCTCCTGATGTTAATAAATCTTATGCAGGATTCACTCCTGTTGAAAATTCAATTCTCTTTGGATTAGCAGGTATAAAAAATGTTGGCAAGACTGCCGTTGAAAGTATTATCAAAGCACGAGAGGAAAAACCGTTCCAATCCTTTTTTGATTTTCTTGCAAGAGTTGATACAAAGCTTATAAACAAACGTTCATTAGAGGCTCTGATTTGTTCCGGAGCATTTGATTCAATGCACTGCGGTCACCGTGCGGCTCTGATGGATACAATTGAATCAGGACTCGAATATGCCAAAGCTTATCACGAAGCAAAAAATAGCCAGATTGAAAGCCTTTTTGGTGGAGGCAGCGAAGTCCATCTGGTCGAGCCGGCTATTAAAGAAACCGAAGAATGGACTGAAAAATTCCGCCTCGATAAAGAAAAAGAAGTGCTGAATTTTTATGTGAGCGGTAATCCATTAGACAGGTTTTTCCCTTATGTTGATTCTTTACCGACACTTCATCTCGGTGACAAAGACAGCAAACTGATTGGAGAACAGGTGCGTGTCTGCGGCATTATATCAGATGTCAAAACCCGTTATGACAGGTATCAGAATCCGATTGCCTTCGTTCGGCTTGAGGATTTTACAGGAAGGGCAGATTGCGTTATCAGGAGTAAAGTATTCTCTGCTTATAAGAATAAATTGAATACAGATGATATCGTTATGTTTTTAGGCAGGTCTGAACTTTCGGGTGAGGAATTGAAAATAATCGTTGATGAAGTTCTTACCTACGACGAAGCATCAGCCCGTTATGCCAAAGGATATAGTATTTGGATTGACATTGAAAAAAATGGCAATGATACTATAAACAACATAAAAAAACTCTGCATTGATGACGGCAAAACAAATACCCTGATATTTAATTTATACAACAAATCCAACAAAAACGTATCAAGATACGTGTCTTACGATGTTCATATTCCGGTTTCTCACAAAGTTGTCAATAAATTGATTGACTTTGTCGGAAAAACCAATATCAAATTTGTTCTTGAGTGAATTTACTTAATAACTCTTGTTACGAAATACTTGATTATATGTACAACATTAAAATTTCAATTTTCAATTATTAATTTTCATTGAATTTCAAATGAATCAATTTTCAATATTTTAAAAAAATATTATTTCTTATATTTTCTGGATTATTAAACTAATTTTAGTTTTAAAATTTAACATTAAAAATTTCAATATTTATTGAAAATTAGAAATTGAAAATTTTAAATTGGAGAAATAAATATAAATGAAATCTATAAAGTATTAATATATGACTAAAAACCCTGTACTACGCTGGATATTAATTATATCAGGCATACTAAGCATGATAGTTGCAATCATTGGAATCTTTTTACCTTTGGTTCCGACAACACCTTTACTTTTATTAGCCGCCGCATGTTTTGCCAAAAGTTCTGATAGATTTTACAAATGGCTAATCAATAATAGGTATCTCGGCAGTTTCATTCGGAATTACCGCGAAAGAAAAGGTGTCCATTTCAAAATAAAAGCCGGTGCCTTGACTTTAATGTGGGCTGCAATGATTTACACTGCCTTGTTTGTGATAAAAATTTTAATAATAAAAATAATTTTAATTATTATTGCAATAGTTGTTACTATACATCTTATTAGAATTAAAACTTTATACGATTAAAAATTAGTGAATAGTGAATAATTCAGGTTGAAAAATTTCATTTTTCATTTTTTATCCCTAAAAACCAAAGGTATGAAATGGAAGCATTAAATACAATTAAATGTCCAAAATGTGGAGCTGATATTGATGTCAGCGATGTTCTTTTTCATCAGATTGACGAAAAAAACAAATTGGATTATTCGCAGAAACTATTAGAAAAAGAAAATGAATTTAAAGTACTCCAAAAACAAGAAAAACAAAAAATTGAAAAAGAACTAAGGGAACAATTACAGGATGAAAATACCGAACTCGTTAAATCATTAAAATCTCAACTTGATGAAAAATCAAATCAGGTAAAAGAATTTAATAAAACAAAAGCTGAATTAGAAAGGATAACAAGAGAAAAAGATGAATTAAAAGAAAAAATTGAGGCTGAATCAGAATTGAAACTAACTCAAAAATTAAATGAAGAAAAAGAAAAAATTCAAAAAGATGCAGAAGAAAAAAATCAACTTAAAATATCTGAAAAAGAAAAAATAATTGATCAATTAATGGTACAATTAAAAGAAGCCCAAAGAAAAGCCGAACAAGGCTCTGTTCAATTGCAGGGAGAAGTTCAGGAATTGGCGATAGAAGAATGGCTCAGAACAAATTTCCCTCTTGATACAATTGAGGAAATTAAAAAAGGTGCAAGAGGTGCTGACTGTATTCAAATTATCAATACACACGTTAAACAAAACTGTGGTTCAATATATTATGAAAGTAAACGAACAAAAGATTTTCAGCAGACATGGATAGAGAAGTTTAAGTTAGATATGCGTGAAAAAGGAGCATTAATAGGTGTACTTGTTACTGATGTAATGCCAAAAGAAATGGACAGAATGGGACAAAAAAATGGTATTTGGATTTGTACATTTGAAGAATTTAAAAGTTTATGTTTTGTATTAAGAGAATCAATTGTATTATTAAGTAGCGCTGTTGCTACACAGGAGAACAAAGGGGATAAAATGATTATGCTATATGATTATTTGACAGGTAATGAATTTAAAATGCAAGTCGAAGCAATAGTTGAGGGATTTATACAAATGCAGAACGACCTCGAAAGTGAAAAAAGGTCAATTGAAGGAATTTGGAAAAAAAGAGAAAAGCAGATTCAAAAAGTATTATTAAATACAAATCATATGTATAATTCAATTAGAGGAATTGCTGGTACAGCCATTGGTCCTATTAAAGCACTTGAACTACCAGAACCCAATAAAGATATATAAAAAATTTAAGGAGAAATTATGGATACTTTGGAACTACTTAAAAAAGCTATTGAATTAAGAAAACCAATTACATATGAGTATAATGCTCCTGATAGGGCAATAGGACCCAGGCTTGGCAATCCGCATGCTATTTTTATTTCTACCTCTGGTAATATGAATATTGATATTTATAAACTTGATGGTGTAAGATCTACACCAGATAAATTACCAGCATGGCGACAATATAAAGTTAAAAATATTGAAAATGTAATTATTCATGTAGAGGAAAATATATTTGAAATTGCACCTGGGTATAATCCAGTTTCTAAACAATATTCAAGAGTAATTAAAAAAATATAATGAGTATTCAATATCAAAAAGAGTTATTCTCAAAAGATAGTATAAAATTATATATCAATTTTAGTGGTATTAGCCCAGAGAATTGTATAAATAAAGAAGACCTATCTCTCATAATTTATGCCTTTGATACAAAGAATTTTCAACAAATATTTTCGGAAAAATTAGAATATGAGCAAATTTTAGATTTATTTAACCAATTAAATAGCTTATCAATTATTAGAGATAATTCTTCAACATTTACAAATGAGTTTATTGAGGTTACAAAAGAATTACAAGAAATACTTCCTTTTATTAAATCAGTTGATAGTACTATAATTAAAGCAATTCTTGATAAAGCAAGAAAAGGTAATAAATTAAATTTAATTATTGATGCTCTTTCTGACATTGAAATCAAAGATTTAAATGCATCAATAAATCAAGCGATTCATGAAAAATCTTTAACAAATTTAAAACTTCTACTTGAATTGGAATCAACAACAAATATTCTAGAAAGTATCCATGATTTTGAAGATTTAAATGAATATTTAGCTGGTCAACCTGAAAAAATATTTCAGAATTGGATTGAAAAAAATATATGGACCTTAGGTATTGACTATATAAGAAAGCATCCTGCTCACAAAATTGGGATATCTTCTGATAGTGATTTGATAATGGAAACAACTGATGGTTTTATTGACCTCATTGAACTTAAAAGACCAAAGTTTGAGATTTTCTCATATGATGAAAGTCATAGAAGTTATTATCCATCAAAAGAACTATCAAAAGTAATTGGGCAGTGCATGCAATACCTTAAGATATTAGATAATTATAAACTTGTACTTGAATCAGAATATAAATATAAAATACTGCGTCCTCGAATTAAAATTATAGTTGGTCGTTCAATAGATTTTGATGATGATAGAAATGAAGCATTACGTATGTTGAATTCATGCTTAAATCATATTCAAGTAATTTCCTATGATTATTTATATCAATCTGGTAAGAATATTATTTCTTATTATAAAGGTTCTGATTAAGTTATTTCCTCTACTTTTGAATTATTAAATAATTTCAAATTAGGGTAGGATATTAAATAATGTACATATCTGAAAATGGACTAAAACCTATAGCAAATGGTGATAGGGTTATTGAGAAAAATCTTCCTTTACCAATGGTCACATATCCATATCATTACGGTACTTTTATTTCATTTCAAAAAGACTCTTATTCAAATATCTTTTTGTGTGAATGTTTTCGTGAAGCTTTAGAACATAGTTTTGAATTTAATTACAAATTTAATAATCCTAATTATTCAAGCCCTAGCATGGGATATGCGTATATTAATGAAAATATTCATTTTGAAAAAAATATATGCCATGTATGTAATGGGATTATTCCTCAATTAAGATGGTGCCATGAAATGTATGGTGGTATTTTTAAACAAAATTATGGTTGGTATATCAACAAACAATCACTTGAGTGGGGAATTGAACCTTTAAATAAAAAATTATTTAGGGAACATTGTCCACAAGACATCCTTGATCTTATATTAATTGACCCTGAAGAATTACCAACTTTATGTCGTGAAATTACAAAATATAACTCAATTAAAGACCATGATAAATATTGGGATCTATTTAACCAAATACAAAAACTTAGTAAGAATTACAATAAACAGAAACGAAAAATATCAAATATTATAGAAAATGAAGTTAGGCAAATATTGGGTTACAAAAAGGTCGGTGAAGCATGGGTAAGTGAAACATTATTATATAATCAGATTAAAAATTTGTTTCCTAGTTGTACTGTAATTCGTCATTATCGTCCTCAATATCTTAATGGTCTTGAATTAGATATATATATTGATGAGTACCAAACAGGTATAGAATATCAGGGAATACAGCATTTTCAACCAATAAAGCATTGGGGAGGAGAAGAAGGATTTCGCAAGACTCAAGAAAGGGATGATAAAAAAAAGATTCTGTGTGTTAAAGAAGGAATTAGACTTATATATGTAAGTTACGATAAAGTTCTAGATGATAAAACTATATATAATCTTATTTGTAATAAATGATATTCTGAATTTCAATTATTTTTAAAATCCTTTTAAAATCCTTTTAAAACCGTTTTCTTGACATATCACTCCCACAACCTTATTTTTGCATTCGTGTTTTAACTTCCTCCCATTGGAGTGGGAAATAGGGTGAAGTGAAAAAAAAGTCCCTCTCCCATTGGAGAGGGATTTAGGGTGAGGTTGTTCTTTGCTAAATAATGTCGGGCTGAATCCAGTCAATGCCGGTTGTAGTGAAACGGAAATCCCGATTCATCGGGAGAATGCACTGCCCCCTTTGTAAAAGGGGGATTAAGGGGGTTTTTAATTCCAAAAATGGACAAATCAGACACTTAAAAACACCGTCAAAAACGTATGATTTGTCCAAAAACGTATGATTTTGTCTTTCCATAACCACTATTCAATGAATTTATAGTGGATTTAATTTTAAATTTAGAATTGAAAATTTATTGAAAATTGAAAATTAGAAATTGTAAATTGAAAAAACAAAATAGTGAAATACCTGCTCCGGATGCACGAAATGCACGTTTTGGCTACTTCTCACCAAAAAACTTAGCATCCTTTCATGAAAAAAAATCCAATAATCCTCAAATCCCAAAAATCCTAATTCAGACAGTTTAAGTTTTACCTCAACACAATAAATTTCACCAAATGAGAACCATAATCAGTTATTAGTCTCAGGAAATATATACCTGATGTTAAAGTGGTTGTATTAATTTCAAGTTTATGATTCCCCGGAGATAAATATTTATTCTCAGAAAGCACAGCCAACTCTATTCCATAAGAATTAATTAAAGAAATAGTAACAACTTCATCTCTCAGATTGGTATAAGTCAAAGTTGCTATGTCATCGCAGGGATTCGGCGAAATTTGAATGTTATGATATAATGAACCTTCATCAACATTAACAGGATTGTTAGTCGTAAAGACTGCATAAGTACCTGTTGAAGTTATTTGAACTCTGACATAATAATTGATAGAATCAACAATTCCACCAAGTAAATTCCACTTTAGTGAATCTTCATTCCATTTGAATATGCGAAGCCAGTCCTGTGGTTTGTTTTTAAGCTCTTCGGGAGAATATCCGATTTGCAGAATAGTTGGAATTTCTGTACTAATAGGAAACGGATAAGTCGTAATTGAATGTACATTGCCCGATTGCTCTGCATCCATATCGAGTCCATTTTTGCTTGTATGGAAGCCGCATGATAAAATTGCAAATCTTGAAATTGTATTATTCGTTTGGTCGAGATATAAATTGACATCCCCATTAGGACCAGGTAAAATTGGTGTATAGCTTGAAATCGAATAACTTATCGGAACAAAAAATGTATCCTGGGAATCATCTAAAGCATTAATTGAAAATAAACCACTTGAGTTTAATGTTGTATCAAGAGTGCAATTGTAAATCATATTTCCATTGTCATAAGTCAAATCTTTGGTTTCAGGCAAATCCTGTCCAGTAGGTATTTCAAGTTTTGGGGATTGTGAAAATTCCTTATTCACATAAGATTTGAACATCAGGTTAGCATTCTCATCAAATTCCCATGTATTAACCTGGTTAAAGATTCCATTGACCTCTCTCATAAGAATTTCAATTGCATCATCAATTAATGTTTGTTCCTGTTTTCTTTCTGCACCCAATACACTTGTGACTATTTCTATTTTTTCATAAGTCATCCCTGTGGTTTTATCAACATCAATCATTCTCATTTTATCATCAACATTTGCGCCGATTACTTTGAATGAACCATCATAAGTATTCATTCCTTGTCTCAAAGTTAATTTGGGTTTGTATAAGTCAATAGTAGTATGTGATAAAACAATCCCTGAAGGATCTTTTACAACAATATCAACATCCCCAGCCCCAGTATTTTTATCATAAATATTAGTAATGAGTTCCTTCCCGACATTCATAATTGGTCCGGGCAAATAATCTAAACCCCCGCTAATTATTCTTTCTGAAGGTATAATGATAGGGCAGAAAACACCATTATATGTGTTTTCATAATCGGACTCAAAATCTTTCCAACAGTCTCCTCTATTATATACCCATTGTGCAGTGATTTTATAGATATTATTGGGATATCTCTTTGCGTTAGACATTTCGGATGCCCAGTCTCCTGAACCAGGATATTGACTTTTCATATATCCGTAATTATAGTTTGCAGGTAAACCCGAGCCATCACTTCCGACATATACATATTCATCATAAAAACCTAACATATAATGCCCTAGCTCATGCCCGATTGTTGTCCAATGAAAGTCATTTAATTTTGTGAGCCAGTCGTTTTGAGCAGTAAAGTATCTTGTATTATCTGAATTACCGTACCATTTACGGGGCAGTCTGACATTTGATTCGGAATGATTGAATATTATACCGTTAACATTCGCTGCAGGCCAGACCATGTTGTCTGCAAATACTCTAATATCGCATTCATCCCATTTCTGGCTATTGTCATATATGTCAATTTGATGGAAGCATAATTGTCCGTCAGAAACATCATAATAATAATTAGATAATTCCTTCAACCAACTTGCAAGACTATCAATATATTCACGCTTGGCATCCCATTCCAAGGAAATAATTAAATTGAATTTAATTGTCGTATGGTCAACAATTAATGTAGGATTCATATCGGCACCAAGCTCGAAAAAAGATAAATTTCCTATTCCATCGAATTTACCGTTATCGAGTACAATGTAAGACATTGTATCGCCGGCACAGGAATCATGTCCCGGTTTTACAGCAGTTCGGTATGTCGGAAAATGTTCAACTTTAATTGTGTCCTCGGCATAAGCTGACAGACTAAATTTACCTGCAGCATCTGTTGTGACTGAATCAATCTTACAGCCATTCAAATATAGATAAAATAATTTTTCAGCTATTGGATTGTTATTAATATCAAGAAGGGTGATAGAGTATGGTTTTTTACTTGCAATAACATCAGCCCACTGAGCATCCTGTATATATATTTTTTTCACATCTTTATTCATAATAATTTGTCCGTCTGAACATTCACGGGTGTATCCCAATGTTCCGTCATCATCATTTTGATAAAGTAATTTCCCTCCATCCGATGACCATGGATTCAATGCCCAGTATTGTTTGGACGGAAAACCTGCTATGATTCTGCCGGCACCTCTATCCCTGCCAGAATTGCTTCTTTTGGGATTTGCCATGAAAATATGAGGTTTATTGTTAACTATGACATTAAATGCCAATGTCCTTCCCGAAGGAGAAAAGAAAAAGTTCTCAGGATGTTCAAATGAGTAATTCAGAGTTTCATAAATTGTTCTTACTTCGCCTGAAGATGTATTCGCAACCAAAATGCCTTGCCTGCCGATTGTATAGAATCTGGTGGTGTCTGTCGGATAGGGTCTTTGAAAACTGACAGTCCCAAAACAGGCTATTAATTCTCCATCTTTTGACCAGCTTAAATGTCTTATAGTCATAGGTGCGGCAGGACCAGCGACGAGTTTTACCTTTAATTCAAGGCTGTCATCTACTTTGTTATTTTCATCAGGTTTAACCAAAGGTATCTCTTCCCCGGTTGAAAGGGTATATATGTATATGGATATTCCTTTTAAATATGCAATTTTTTTTCCGTCGGGACTTAATGCTCCGGCTCCGAGTGCAGGGTCAGATGAAGGATAATACTGGTCTTTCAATTCCCCGATTTTTGTATCTGCACCGGAAACAATATCAATAGACCTGCATTCAGTTACACCATTAACAGGTGGTTTTTCATAATATAATTTTCCCGAACTGCCAATCCATTGCGGATTATATCCCGTTATATCATATTCATTTAAAAATTGACCGTCAGTTGCTTTTCTTACAATTAGTTTTGTTCCCTGTGCATTAGTCTCGAATCTGACAAATATATCAGAATTTCGCGAATAAACGGGATAAGAAGCATAATAAACATTGTTCAGGTAATAGCTGTTATAAGCATAAGAAAAGCTTCCTGTATTTAATGAGTTTGTTCCATAGATTCCAGGTGGTTCTAATGAGTTGCTTGATAAAACAATTTTAAAGCTCTGAGCCTGTAAATGTAAAGCGAAAAGAAAAACAACTAATAACAATTGAATTATTACCTTGTAACATGCTTTCATAATACACCCCTGTTAATATTAATTTCATTCTTCTTCCTTAAATCAGAAAGTATTAGGATACATGTTGATTTTACGACAATTTAATCAGGCCTAACACAGCAGAACTTGAATCTGCCCCTACACTTATGTTTCTAATTCAAAAAAGAAAATTTATTAGCAGGAATAAAAGTAATAATTAATATTTTTTGTAAACTAAATAAAATATTAATTAAATCAAAATTTATTTTTTGAAATAAATCTAAGGAATGAAAACTTTCAGTGCATTCGGAAGGATTTCAAAACTGATAGGGGAGTGACCGACAGATTCTCCGTCCAATTCCAAATTAATAGGTGTATCTGATGTTATTTCGACTTTTTTTCCCTGATATAATGCCACACTCGGATGTTTGATAAATGTACCGTCATACAGATTTTTCGTTTGTTTCATTACATCAAATTTGCTGATTTTTTTAATTAGTGTAATATCGAGGAGACCATCGTCAGGCACAGCATTTGGTAGTTGCATCATTCCTCCGCCGTTGTATTTGCCTATACCGACACTCATGCTGAAAATCTCGGCATTAATTTTTTCTTCGTCTATCTTGATTTCACAGTTAACTATTTTCGATTTTAAAAGGCATGTAAATAGGTTTTTTAGGTATAAAATTTTACCTGAGCGGTTGCTGTCTTTGTCGTCATTTACTTTTTTTGCAACAGTGGCATCGAATCCCATCCCTGCTACATTAGCAAAGTATCTTGACGATTTTTTACTTTCATTTTCAAAGTGGGCTATACCGACATCCTGCAAAAAAGTATTACCTGATTTTATAATTTCGAGAGCTTGATTATAATCGCCTGGAATTTTCAAAGTTCTGCACCAATCGTTTCCTGTGCCAATGCCGAATAATCCAATTGTAATATCGGTTGAAGGGCAAATTTTCTGAGAGATGATAGCATTTACAATTTCATTGAATGTTCCATCTCCGCCAATAGCTAAGATATCTCTTACCCCGTTGGCTATTGCATTTAAAGCAAGGTTTAATGCATCAAGCCTTCCGCTTGTGAAACCAAATTCAAATTGAAAACCGTTGTTAGTCAATAGGTTAGATAATATAACCCAGTCCTTTTGTGCTTTCTTTTTACCAGCATTTGGATTAATGATAACGAAAAATCTTTTTTTCATTTATTAATTATTATAAGTAGATAGAAGAATTTACTTTTAAATAATATCAAATAAACCGAATAATTATTTGTTTTATAAGTATTTAACCACTAAATTTATTATCGTCGGATGTATAGTCAATAGAATTTGTTGGCTTTAAATTACCATCTTTTTGGTTTGTTTTTTCATCATCAAAATCAGCAGTGTTTCTGACTTCTTGTTCAAGTGCGGAAATCTGGCTTTGGAATTGGGCTTGTGCCTGGCGGACTTTACGCATACCTTTGCCTACCATATTTGCTACTTCGGGAATTTTTTTCGGACCGAAGAAAACAATTACAGCAAGTACAATAAGTAATAATTCACCACCGCCTATGTCGAACATATTTTAATTAAGAATTAACAATTAAAAATTTACAATTAACAATTCATTAGTTGCAAGTCGCCAGTCGTTAGTCGCAATTAACTTTTAACCTTTGACTGTTGACTTTCTACTGTTGACTTATGACTTCTTATCATTTGTCTTGTCCTGAAATACGTTGACCAAATTAATTGAATAATGTATGTTGTAACCCATACTTTTTTGGTACTGAAAATATTGTCATTTCTTTTCTTTCGTTCATTGGAATATCTTCAAGCTCCTTAGTGCAGCTACTTGTTCATCATTTTCCCTTCGCTTCATGTATTGCTTATGGGCTTGCTTAGTGAACCCTGCTATCTCATATAAGTTTTCAAGTTTGTGATGATGCCTGGTTGTATTCATTCTGAACCACTCAATTGCATAGTGATATTCTTTTTTTTTACATCATATCCGAGATCATCACTGCATATATCTACTACCTTGTTCAAATAATCTATTTCCAACTGCTTCTTGCCCAGTGTTTGCTCCAATTCAGCAATATACTTTAATAATTTATCAAACTTTGTATCTTTGCTATCTGCTTCCACAACCATAGTTACACCCTTTCTATTAAATGTAGAGTTTATATTTATCCACATATGTACACTTGTAGCTGAAACCCGATACAAATTTACAACATCTCTCACCTTTAATTTCTTATACTCAATTTCTTCGACTAATCTCCTCTTTAATTCTGTGTTGAATATCCTTCTTTGCCTTGGATAATAAAGTTGTTTACTCTTATTCTTACTGCTGTCCATATTTTTACCTCCTTTTTGTTGATTCAAAAGTCAACGTTATTTAGGACAGCACAAGTCAACACTTAAAACTCAACACTTAACACTAATCAACCTACTTTTGGTTGTCTTCTTTAAGCTTGTTGTTTTCCTTGTCTTCTTCAACGTTTGAAGCTTTCTTGAACTCCTTCACGCCGGAACCGAGTCCACGCATAAGTTCAGGTATTTTCTTCGCGCCAAAAAGAAGAATAATGATTATCAGGATTAAAATCCATTCCCAGCCACCGGGTAGTCCGAACATATATCACCCACTTATTAATTACGAATTACGAATTATGAATTACGAATTAAACTATAATTTAGAATATAACAAATTATTATTAATAAAAACTATTTTAGTGAATCAGCAATTGATTCAAATATCTTTATTCCATCGTTGCATCCAAGCTGTTTGTCGGAATATCTTTCGGGATGAGGCATCATACCCAAAATATTCCTTTCTTTGTTGATTATACCGGCAATGTTATTCATAGAACCATTCGGATTGCTTAATTCGGTAAAATTGCCTTCATTATCGCAATACTTGAATGTTATTTGATTATTTGACTCTAATTCTGCTATAGTATTATCATCAGCAAAGTAATTTCCTTCACCATGTGCAATAGGTATTCTCAATACATCACCGGTTTTTATCTTCGATGTAAAAATGTTTGAGTTATTCATTACTTTTAAATTTACATCGGCACATACAAAATTCAGGGACTTATTTCTTAGTAGTGTTCCGGGTAATAAACCTGCTTCTGTCAGTGTTTGAAAGCCATTGCAAATACCCAAGACATATCCGCCTTTGTTAGCAAAAGATATGACTTCATTCATGATCGGGGAAAATCTTGCAATAGCACCACAACGTAAATAATCGCCGTAGGAGAATCCGCCGGGAAGTATTACGCAATCTATATCAGAAGGTATTGATGTATCTTTGTGCCATAGAAATACAGCCTCCTGCTTTGCATTTTTCTTGGTTGCAAAGTATGCGTCATGGTCGCAATTTGAGCCGGGAAAAACAACTATACCAAATTTCATATTCAATTCACAATTCACAATTAACAATTCAAAATTTCTTAGTTGAAAGTCGTCAGTCGTTAGTCGTTAGTCGTAAGACGGTATTCATTTGAAATAATAATTATTTCCATTTTGATTTACTACTTTCCACTTCCGGCTTTCGACTTACCACTTTCGACTATTGACTTTCGATTTCCGTTAAATTTATTTTGAAATCCTCGATAATAGGATTCGCCACCAATTTATTACATGCATCAATTACTGAGGCAGTAGCCTTTTCTTTATCATCTGCCTCAACAATCATCTCAACATATTTCCCTATTCTTAGATTGCTTAACATTGGAAATTCAATTGCATGAAGGGCATTCTCAACAGCCTTGCCCTGAACGTCCAAAATTCCTTTTTTTAATGTTATTTGTATTGATGCCTGATACTGTTTCATATTAATTACTAATTAATAATAAATAAAGACGAATTAAAACATTTAATCATTACAAATTTAATTAATAATTATGAGAAGGTAATCCTTATGTGTTGAATTACTGATAGCTAATCGGTTGTAGGAGTGTAGTATTAATAACGACAAAAAAATCATAGTTTATACTATTGACTAATATTGCCCCCCCCGTTATATTGTTTTTGAATTATATTATAATTCTTAAGGCATATACTATTTATCTTGACGTGCCGGGAAAATGTGTTTATGGTCCACCCAACAATGAAACATGCAAAATCAATTGTTGTTCATATCCATATGTTGTATCTTTTGATGAGTATAATAATTATGAATTTTTGGATTTAGAACCTATAGGTTATTACCCAGATCCAACCGAAATTGTTGGAGGTAGATGTGGAACACCACCTGAAGAAGCATGTTCTACTCAAATATGTAATGATTTCCCATTCACAAACATCACAAACTTATTATGCGATATGCCTTGTAATGAAATGTCGAATTGGGAACAAAAAACTGAAAATGGTATTGAAATAGCTGACTGCCCGGGTTGCAAAGTTAATATCACATATAAATATAGAAGTCCAACCGTAGGCAGTCAATGTCAACCAGAATATTATGATCTTCAATTGATTAAAGTTGAACCTACCAATTCAAACTGTAATGGATGTTATAGTAATTTCAGCGGCCTTTATGGAGTAGCTCTGGGTTGGATGCTCATGAATGCCGCACAAAGATATTTACCATATGGCGATTGTTTTGAATATTTCAGGGTAATAAATACATCATGCTGGGGTGAGTTTATTGAAATATTGTCTTTGATCCTTGTTGGCCTGAATTTTGTTGTTATTCTGTATATAGAATGTGTAATTTACCAAATTTTCAACCGGTATTAATTGACAGAATCGGGGAAAATTATCAATTTTGTGACCCAATACATACTCATTTATGCGCTTCTGTATGTAATATCGATGTACCAGGATTATTAAATAAACATCCAAATAATGTAAATGAAAACAATATTAATTCATATAATTTTATTTCATATATTAGTCCAAATCCGGTAGATGATGGGACAATAATACATTTGAATTCATCTTATATTGGTAATTTAGATTTTGAAATATTGGATATTTTTGGTAGAATTTATAAAAGACAATCTTATTCAAAATCCGGATATGAAATGTTAATAAATGTTGATGCAAAGCTGTTTCCATCAGGTATCTATTCATATAGATTTTTATTTAATGGAAATTTAATTAATAAAGGATTATTAAATATTATCAAATAATTTAGTATTAATTTTTAAATTAAAGTAATAAAATTCGGATAATTTCTTATGTTGAATTATTCATTATATATATTCTTTGCATTTATCAGTTTTAATACATTAATTTCACAAGAATATAAATGGATTCCAATTGATTCTGTAGCAGAAAAATATAATGGGACAAAAATTGCTTACAAATTTGTTGATTTACAATGTTCAGATTCAATTAATTGTATAACTATTGGAAATTTAAATACTCGTTACCCCTGGAACCGTGTATCTCATGATGGAGGTAGAACCTGGGTGACAACTTTAAAGGATACTGCTATTTTTTATGTGGATAGTATAGGAAATAAATATACTGTATATAAGCCACCAAAAGCAATGTGTTTATCATATCCTGATACTTCTTTATGCATAATCGCTTGTGACTCTGGGTATATATGGCGTTCGACGGATAATTGTGAAACATGGAGTAAGTATAAATTACCAACTGAATGGGAATTGCTCGATTTACAAATGTTTAATAATAAATTTGGTGCTGCAATAAGCTATTATCAATTGTTTTTAACATTTGATGGTGGTGAGAATTGGGATAGTGTTAGAGTAATAATACCTGATAGTCTATTCCCGGAAGTTTTTCTTGATGTAATGATACCTGAAGATAGTATTATTATAATGATAGCTTATAAAAAAGAGTTCAAGGATTATATATTGTATTCACAGGATAATGGGAAGAGCTGGGAAGTTTTTCATAATTTACCTTGCAGAGTTAGTAGATTGCATTTTTTTAATAGGAATAGAGGTATAGCCGTTGGTGGTAATGTTATTATTAATGGACATTATAGGCCTAGAGATGCTGTATTGGTAACAGATGATGGATGTAAAAATTGGAAAGTAGTATTAGATTCTCATTTTAGTGAAAGCGCAAGCCTTTGGAAAACAAGTTTTTATAATAATTTAAAAGGTGTAGCTCTAAATTATAATTGGTGCTTTTGGCGAACAAATGATGGTGGTAATACATGGTTTTTTGATGATAGTCCAGAATATCCTACAGTTAATGATATATTCGTTGATATGGAATATTTTAAAGAAAATTCTTTAATGGCAATTACTGAACAAACTGGTTATACTTATTTATATACAAATGACTATGATAATGTTCCATTTTCAGAGGAAGAAATATCAAGTAACCTATATCCCAATCCATCCTCTGAAAAATGTTATTTAAAATTAATTTCAAATATCAATCCGGATAATTCAAAAATTGAAATCTTCAATAATTTAGGTGAGAAAATAATCACTGATATTTTTAAGAAATCAGATAATGGAAATGAAATAACTTATGAGATAAATACTTCAAATTTGGCTTCAGAGCTGTATTATCCCAGATTTTTCATTAGAAAAATTATGTATAAGATACAGGCAATGAAAAATGCCTGGAATTATCCCAAAGACCTAAAAACCATTGTCGCCGCTTTGGAGCCAGACATAATTTCAAAATTTTCGAGTT
>Ga0208373_1000772_pt1 | contig 50111 bp, 63 predicted proteins | sample RifOxyC2_FD_184036 | JGI IMG/M metagenome (GOLD analysis project Ga0208373, IMG submission 184036) | Soil microbial communities from Rifle, Colorado - Rifle Oxygen_injection C2 (SPAdes) | ecosystem: Environmental > Terrestrial > Deep subsurface > Rock core/Sediment | place: Rifle, Colorado...
TTCTCTAAGAGAGAAAAGAAAAGAGAGAACACAGAAATAAGATATAAAGCCTATAAAAACCTGTCTATTTTCTAAAAAATCTTATTTGGGATGTAGCCCATGGAACTCGAAGACATTATGAAAAAACACATAGAGATATTTGAAAAAGACCTTGGTGCAGAGCTAGCCCGTGATTTTGTTTCTAAATTTTATAAAGAATTGAATTGCTCAAATTCAAATTTTACAAATGAAAAGATTTTACGGGAGGGTGCAAATATATTTTCTCATTTATCTGAGAGGATATATGGTCCGATAATGTGTTCTTTTGTAGATTGGATCTTGAAGGGATATGATAAAACAGAAAAAAATGGAAAAATTCTATTTTTGGCAAGAGATGCTATCCCTCTTTTCAAGATTGCAGAAACTCTTATGGAAAAAAAGAAATATGAAAATATCGGATCATGTAATCTTGGGCTGGTTTATTTGACAAGAAAATTGGCTGGAGAGGCGGACGAAATAGCACAATTTGAGGCAAAAAACATAAATGGAACTATGTTGAGATATCTAGCTCAGGCAGGATTAAATGAGAACTCCCTTCTAGTGGATATGGGTGCGTATGGCAGTCTTTACAATAAAGGAAATGGATTATTCTGGGATAAAAATAATAATCCTAGTTTAGTTTTTTTCTACTCGAAAAATCCGAAGGTAATGGGTTTTTTGAATGCGGCATGTGGAGACTATTCTGGAAAAATGTCGCAAAAGCAAAAGGATATAGGAAATATAATAATGGACAGCATGGAATGCATAAACCCTCAAAAACATTGGACTCCTGGAGAATTTATAGAAAAGGGAGGAATGACTCTTCCACTATTAGAAGAAATAAATGATTCATTTATCCAACACTGGCATTCTGCATCAATAGAAGGATATGTAAAAGCTGCTACGAACTATGCTTTAGGTAATGAGACAAATGTAAATGAAGAACTAGCAAATCTTCAATTTCTTTCAGACAAAGCAAAGGAGGGCAAATGGACAGGAGTTCTGCCACATATTACACCTGAATGGAGTTTAAAGCAAGCATTTCTAGATAATACGCCAGAATATGCACAAAAAACAGGCAAGGAAGGTTGGAGACTTGGAGTTGCACCTCCTCTTGGAAGCAAGGAATTTCATTTTTTTCTAAATCCTGGGGGCAGTAATAATGAAGTTTGAAGAAGTATTCAAATCTAACAAACCAATAATTGGGATGATTCATCTAGACTATCTCCCACATCAGCAGAAATTTAAAGGGTATAATTTGTTAATAAAAAAAGCTATTGATGACTTAAAAAACTTGGAGGAGGGAGGAGTTGATGCAGTTATGATTGAAAATTGGAAGGATGAGTCTTCTTTCCCATTCGTTAACAAAAAGAGTATTGAGGCTATGACTAAAATTTCTAAAATAATAGTTAAAAAAACTGCTCTTCCTGTTGGAATAAATGTTCTTCCAAATGACTATAAATCTGCGTTTTCCATAGCGAAAGCAGAAGGATTGCAATTTGTACAGCTTGATGTTTTTGTTGATAAAGTTAAAACAGATTATTCATATTCTAAAGTCCTCCCTTTTGAAATTAATTTAGACTTGAAGGATTTTAAAAAATTCCGAAAACAAATCAAAGCGGAGAATATAATTTTATTGGTAACAATACAACCAAAACATTATATAATGTTGGAAGAAAAGAAACTGGAGCAATCAGCAAAACAAGCATTGCAAAATGGGGCAGATGCGGTGATAATAACCGGAAAAGTGACTGGAAAACCGCCTAGCGCTAAACAAATAAAAAAAGTCAAAAAATCGGTTAACTGCCCAATAATGATCGGAAGTGGTCTGACAAAGGAAAATGCTAAATCTCTCCTAAAATATTCAGATGGGGCAATTGTAGGAACTGCATTTAAGACAAAGGATTTTGAAAAAGTTTTGAAAAATAAAGTAAAAAACCTGATGAATGAGGTTAAAAATAATAATTATGATAAAATATAAAATACAAAAATATCCCGAATTCATTAAGGCTAATGGATGTAGCGAATGTTCTGGATGCTTGCAAACGCTTGTAGATTATATTGATAATCACGTTCCTGTGAGATTTACAAATTATGAATCGTTGCAAATACCTAAAGGATTATTGGGGCAATATTATGACTTATTATCTCAAACGACAATTGGGGGGAGGTATTAAGATGAAAAAACAAAATTTGGAAGATAAGGCAAAAATAGAAAATGTAAACCCAAAGAAAAGCATGAATGAAGAATATAAAGGAGTTTTTCTTTACAGCGAGTATGTAAAAGACTTGTGCGGGATTGAATATGGAATTTATCCGGAGAATTATCCTGGAGAATTGGAAAGTTGGATGAAAAAACAAAAGATATTTTAGAATATTGAATGAGAAAAACAATAGAGATAAGGTTTATTAATGCATTTTTGCAATTCACTTTATGAAAAAGATAAAATTTGTTTGCAGGATGATTGTTGCCCTATCGGGATTATTGCTGGCGTTGGATTCATTTAGAATAACTGGCTTTGCAGTTTATAATGGAGATAGTGCGGGAAGTTCCATATTTGGTTTTATAGGCCTTATTCTATTCGTCGGAGAAGTATTTATGATGACTGCTGCAAAAAGTGAACTTGAAAAAAGTGTTGAAGTTTATGATAATTCTAAAGGTAAAAGTAAAGAAACTGGAAGATTTTATACGATGATAGATAAGTACGGAAAGAGACTTAGCTTAGGAGAATTTAAAGAAATGATAGATGGATTTAGAAAAGAGAAAGACGGCGAAGGATTAATTGAGATGGCAAAGCAAGAGTATGCTGAATTGCTTACAATAGCTGAAGACAAAGATGATGAAAAGTCCAGAGTTGCAAAAAGTTTTCTTGAGGTTCTTGGAATTAACACTGAAAAAGAAGAAGACTATCGTTTGAAGAAAGAAGAAAGAAGAGAGCTAATAGAAGCATTTAGATCCTGGTCAGGTGAACCTAATGCAAGACAAAGAGAAGTAATGAAAAAATATAATCTTCATTATCAAAGCAAGAGTGGAAAACATCCTAAAATAGTGTATATAGGAACAGGATACAGCCATGCAGTGCCTTGGTCGTCGGGAGACAGTATTAGAGGAGCTAAAAATATGGCTCACGATTTTATGGCATTGATTGAAAGAGCTAGAAAAGATTTAAAAGAACAGAGTATGGAAAAATAATCATGGAAATAACATACAAACACGAAGAATTGAGCTGCAGCGGAGATTATAGTGCAGACCCTAGCAAGAGTTATATGAATAAAATGGGCGGACAAATTGGAATAAAGGGAAGGGATTATTTTAAAGCAGCAGATGAATATTTTCCAGAAGTGTATAGAAGAAGGCCTTATCAGTAAGCACCCAATATGTGTAAATTCTAGCTGTATTTCAGAATGAAAATCATATCATCTGTTTAAGATTTTAAATTAAAATCTTTAATATTTGAGAGATAATGAAGATGTTTAGGTAATGGATTTATGATATTTACCTGAATGGTGATGAATTTTGCTATAACAACAAAATAGGACAATATTTATTAACTCAAATTTCTAAAACAATATATGGGAAAAGAGAGAGAGTATAGCGTTAGTTTCGTAAAGTGGTTTTCTGAGCTTTCTAATAAGGATATTTCTATTGCTGGCGGAAAAGGTGCTTCATTGGCTGAGATGTATAATAATAAATTTCCAATTCCTCCAGGGTTTGTAATAACTGCTCAGGCATATGGATATTTTATTGAAAAAACTGGACTTGCTGAGCAGATGAAAGAGATACTTTCAAAGATTGATATTGAAGATACTGATGAATTAAGTGCTGCTGCGAAGAAAGTAAGAGAATTAATTGAGAAAGCGGAGATGCCAAAGGAAATGCAGGAATCTATTATAGAAAATTATGATATCTTGGATAGTAGCAGGAAGGCATTGGAGATTGCAAATTGGAAGGCTGCGAACATTCTAAAACAGGGACACGAGATGCCATTTGTTGCCGTAAGGAGCAGTGCTACAACTGAAGATTTGGCAGATGCAAGTTTTGCAGGGCAACAGGAGAGTTTTCTAAATGTAAAAGGAGATAAAGAGTTAATAAAGAAAGTAAAAGAGTGCATGGCTTCATTGTTTACTGCAAGAGCAGTTTATTACAGAACAAAGAAAGGGTTTGACCATTCAAAGTCACAGTTGGCAGTTGTTGTGCAGAAGATGATTGATTCTGATAAATCTGGAGTAATGTTTTCAAAAAATCCTGTAAAGAGTGATGAAAGTATTTTAATTGAGGCAGTTTGGGGGCTGGGAGAAGGAATTGTTTCGGGCCAAATAAAACCAGATACATATACAATAGATAAGGATTTGGATAATTTCAAGATATTGGAAAGACTTGTTCCTGCAAAGAAAATTGCATTCACAAGAGACAGTGCGGGAAACAATACAATTGCTAAGCTTACTGACGAAAGGGGTAAACAGCAAGTACTTGGTAATTATGAATTAAAAGTTCTTAGCAACTATGCAAGAAAACTTGAGGAGCATTATAAGAAACCCCAGGATATAGAATTTGCAATATCAAATAATGAGATATTTATTGTTCAATCAAGACCTGTGACTACTAAGTTTACTGTGGCAAAGAATGAGGTTAAGGGGAAGGTTCTTCTTGCGGGTTTGGGGGCAAGTCCAGGAATATCATCTGGAGTTGTAAGAATAATACATAATATTAAAGAGCTTGATAAAATAAAGAAGGGAGATATATTAGTTACTGAGATGACTAACCCTGATATGGTTGTTGCAATGCAGAAGGCTGCAGGGATAATAACTGATGAAGGTGGAATAACGAGTCATGCGGCAATTGTTTCGAGGGAGATGGGGATTCCGGCAGTTGTTGGAACTAATGTGGCTACTAAGAATTTGAAAGATGGACAGGAAGTTACGGTAGATGGAAATACGGGAAGAGTAATTGATGGAAAGGGAGAGACAAAGCTTGCTGAGATAAAACCAATTACTCTGAAGACTAAAACAAAACTAAAGGTTATAGTTGATTTGCCAGATTATGCGGAAAGAGCAGCGCAATCTGGAGTAATGGCTGTTGGATTGACTAGAATAGAAGGAATTATTGCAGAGTCGGGGAAACATCCACTTTATTATGTTAAAAATAAAAAAATAGATGATTATGTGAACTTATTGCATGATAATCTAAGGAGAATATTAATTCATTTCAATGAGGTTTGGATAAGAAGTTCTGACATAAGAAGTGATGAATTTAGACATTTGGAGGGAAGCAGTAAGGTAGTTGAAGGAAATCCAATGCTTGGAAATCATGGAATAAGGTTTGCCATTAAATATCCCGAGATACTTGAATCTGAATTAAGAGCAGTGAAGATGCTTGCACAGGAATTTCCAGATAAGAAAATAGGATTTATGATTCCACAGGTGATTAATGTGAGTGAATTTATTGCAACAAGGAAGGCGGCTGAGCAACTGGTAATGCCTGAGAATGTAAGATTGGGAATAATGGTGGAAACTCCTGCGGCCGTGCAGGTAATAGACCAGCTTTGTGAAGCAGGAATTTCATTTGCGAGCTTTGGAAGCAATGACCTTACACAATATATTCTTGCAATAGATAGAAACAATGAGGAGATACAGAATTTGTATGATGAAATGAATCCGGCGGTTCTTTCTGCAATAGGATATGTGATAAGAAGATGTAAAGAGTACAATGTAGAAACTTCCATATGTGGGCAGGCAGGGAGCAAGGAGGAGATGGTTAAGTTCTTGGTTAAAGAGGGAATAAGTTCTATTTCTGTTAATGCTGATGCTGCCGCTAACATAAATCAGACCATATACAATGTTGAAAATGCAATAGAACAGAAACTTGAGATTGCAATGGAAGGAGTTACTGCAGAAAATATGATAATCGCAGAGAAAGATGCAAAGATAGAAGAGCGGGAGGAGAGATTGATTGAAAAAGCTCTTCCACAGAGTATGATGGTAATGAATGGAATGATTGAGCAGGAAATGGCTAAGATAGAGGAGAAGAAAGACATGGAAGAGGTAATATTAGAACAATTGGGAGAGGATAATAGTGGAAGTGGAGGGAATAACGAGGGAGGAGATTATAATCCAAGTATTCAAAATGATGAAAAGAACGATATCCCTAAGTTGAATGATGCCATTCCAATAACTGGAGAGATGATTGATTCTCACAACGAGGAGAATGAAGCGGCAAAAGAGATTAAGGAAGAGGTTGTTATAGAGAATAATGCGGAAAATGTTGAAGAGGAAAAGATAGAAGAAACTGAAGAGGATTTAAAGGAAGCAGATGATTTGATTAATGAGGCAGATTCTCAATTGAAAGAGTGGAATGGGGAGAAATAAATCATATATTAGATTTAGGTTCTCTAGGGAGAGTTTTTGCAATTAAATAACTACTTGCGGCTGCTATAAGTACTGAGGGAATATCTAAGAGATCTTTTGTATTACCTGGAATAATATTGTATAAACTTTCTCCCAAAGTAAAATATAGTGCTGTCGCGGAAGCAATTATCTCAGAGGTATAATTTCCAATTTTTTCTAATAACTTATTTTTGCACTCTTTGCCTATATTTTTTGTAATATCACCAATGTGTGATGAAAATAAAATTGGAAGTGAAACCAAAACAAAATCACCTATATGGTGAGTAATTGGTGGAAAAAATCTCTATTTAAACACTTGACCATATGTATAGACACTCCAGTTAAGTAAACGTTAGATGCTGCAAAAAATATTTTGTCTTTTAGATTCATTTTAATCTCCACTTCCTTCTGCGAGATTATAGGCTACTTGAAAGATATTATTTGTCTCTTGTAGGCTTGCTAAATCTCCTAGAGGTTGTTCTTGATTTGGCAAGGAGTTATAATCATAATTATATGTTGGTTGTCTGTCAATTATATCTGGGAGAAGTATGCCTGAAGCTAGGAATAGTACACATCCCCAATTTGTGATTTTTCTTCCCAGTGTTTCTTTTTGTGTTTGTTTTTCTTCTTTTACCATGCAAAAAGCTTAAATAGTGCGATATTTAAATCTTATGATTATGTTACTCCTACGGAGATACAACAACCGAAAGGTTTAAATACTAAATAGACATAGGAAAATTAACAAAAAAGAGGCTAGATGCCTCTAATAAACACAAACAAAATGGACAATCAAAAAACAAAACAACTTGAAGAAAGACTTGAACAACAGAACGGATATTCTGGAATAGATCCTCAAAGCGGATGGAATAGAAAGAACTTCGTAGGACATTTTAATCATCTTGAACAGATATTTGGATATCATAAACAAATTGAAGAAACTAAAGGAGAGATTCCAGGTGGGCTAAAGGGAGACTTATCTGAAGTATTAAATGGTAATGACTTTCTTGCAGGTCAAAGTGATGAAATAGTAAGAAGTGCCGCTAAGAATGGAAAGAAAGAAGGCGAGAAAAGAATGGCTGAATGGGCAAGAAATAATATAGATTCACTTTATAAAGAAATTGATTCTTCTGAACATGCAGACCAAATGTATATGCAGCTTGTACGTTCTGTTCCTCTATGTATGACTGGAGATAAAGAGCACGATGAAACTTTTGGATATATATCTAAAGTAAGAGAAGCTGATGATGCAATGAAAGCGGCCCAGAATGAAGACATTTCAAAGATGAGAAAGATAGTTGAAGATAAGGCAAAAACAAGAAAACTACCTGAATGGAAGCAAAAGTTGATTAAAGAATTCATTGGAGATAATAGACTGGTTCATGCGTTATTTATGGAAGAATATCAATTAAGAAAGAATCTTATGAATCACAATCTGAGTACACAGGACGGAAAGGCAGATAGGGAAAAGATAAAGTCATTGATAGCTGGAAGTTTGAGCAAGAAATGGCAGTTCTATGAAAAAGAAACACATGAGGACACAAAGAAGAAAATATACGAAAAGCAGATAATTCCTATTTACAACGCAATAGCAGGAAATGCCTATCAAATTGCACACGAAAAGGTTAAAAAGGATGAGCAAACATCAACACCTGAAATTGCAAGATATTATGAGAGAAAAAAGGAAAGAGAAGAACATGGAATAGAAGTTCCAGCAGAAGACATAGTTAAAATACTTGATGAGAGAAAAGCTAAGGCAGGTGGACATTAAGATGAGTACTGAAACTAAGGCTGGAAGAAGAGTAGGTGTTGGATGGGAAGGCGATGTTGAGTTTGATGTTCCTGTTGTTAAAGCACTAACTGTTCCACAAGCTGGAGATTTTCACAGAGTATTGAGAGATTATGAGGCTCATGGTCATTATGAAACTCCAAGTAATTGGTTATATCAACTTCTTAGAGAAGATTTTACTATTAGAGATGAAGAAAATAGAAGTCCTCCATCAAGTTCTACATATAAATTTTAAATTTCAGCGAGAGTGAAACTCCCAACCGCAGCAAGCTGCGGGGCTTCTAAAAACAGATAAACCCATCGAATAAAAAATATAGTTATCTATTGCCAATGATAATATCAGATTATAGATAAGTATTTGTCTTGTGCTTCAGTTTACCCATCCACAGCAAGCTGTGGGGATTTCTTTCCGATTAAAAATAATTATTATCTGTTGCAGTAGAATTCATCTGATTAGGATAACTATTTTTTAGTCTTAATTATGAATAAAGATGACTAAATTGTCATTTTTTATAACACATTAAAACTATACTTTACTGTTATCCAGGATTTGATTTATTATTCTTGTCATTTCATTTAGGAACTTTTCTGCTAGATCCTGCCATTTATCAATTTCTTGTCCTTTTATGTGGACTATTTCACCATGTGCAATTGCTTTGTGAAGAAGATAAATATCTCTCATCATTTTTGGATAATCTGCTTTGAGCATGTTTGTGTCTACAAATGCTTCTTTTAGATAACCTGGGACGTGCTCTGGGCTTGGGGGAAGCTTTCCCGCAGTGATAAGGGCCGCTTGGGCTGAATCAACCATTGTCCAATATACTCCTTCAATTGCACTTAGAACTGATGTTTTACTTCTCATTAAATGTCCGGGAGCTCTTTGAAGTGCTACATATACTGCTTCTGCCGTTGATTTTATTTTTCCTTGAATTAGTAAAGATTTAATTGGATTGAAAAATCCTCCAGAGTCTATGAGAGTTTCTCCATATCTTACTATGTTAATTACCACAGGGTCTCCATGGAGTAAATCCTGCCACCAGGTTGTAAGTTTCATTGTGTTGATGTGCAATTCTCTTCCATATTCACTTGAAGCAACTAATTTCCCTAATTCTTCTCTGTACCAGGAGATTAATTCCAAGTCCCATGATATGGAAGCGTCATCAATTATTACTATTACATCTATGTCTGAGTTTGTTCCTGCATCATTTCTTGCCTGAGAACCAAATAGAATGGAGGCTTTAATCATACTGCCGAACTTTTTTTGAGCCTGAATTGCAAAATCCATAGCTATATCCTTTTCAGTGGTAAGTTTCCTCTTTTCCAAAGGAAGTTTCTTTATTTTAGCCTCTTTTTTATCAACCATTATATAACCTTAAATTATGGAGGAATAGGATGTTTTTAAATATTTACTACTTGAATTTTGTGAATATTGGAGCTAATTAAATAAACGAAATTGTTATCTTAATGAGTAGAATTCAACTTATTATGGGATTTAATTATAATACCTAAGCGATTTATTTTAATTTACAAGCTCTATAAACGAGCATAATTAATTATAAAAAGGGATTAATGTTTGGATTGGTTATGGCTGATGAAAATAAAGATAAAACAAGATATTGTGTTCATGTAGAACCGAAAAAGAAGATAATAACGGGAGAGAAGTTTCAGTTTCATAGATGTAAAATAAAGGAGTTTATGGGTAGAAAAGATAATGGTTGCATAGGCTCATTCTATACAAATGATGATCAGTATGAATTGGTTGCATATGATACTTGCAGGGCAGAGTCGTGTCCTCTATTTACTACAGATTGTGAGGGTGGAGAAAGAGCTAATTTGGCTGTTAAACTGATGGCAAAATAGTTGATAGATATTGGATAATTAAAATTTGTTATCTATATGAGTAGAATTCATCTGATTAAGAGATATTTATTTTTATCAATATTAAAACCCATACTTACTAGATACTTTATTCCATGGGATTTCCGGAAACCCTGCTTTTTCCACCCATTTGCCCGCCTAGTTCCTGTGGGAGAGAGGAGAAACCTGCGCCGTATGTTTGGAAGTGCTGTTCTGGGAGCATTGCACCATAGCCTGAGAAATATCCTGCGGAAGTATTCATTGCTTGATTCCAGTAGGGAGCATTTTGCATTGGATAAATTGGAGAACCAAATGCAGCAAATGTTTCTCTTATTGGTGTTTTTTGGAAGTGCTGATACCAATCTCCCGTTTCAATTACTTTTTTTATTTTATCTAATTTGTCCCCATGAGCTTTTCTCAGTTCTTCCAGATGCGCTTTCATTGGGACATTACCCATCCCCATTGGAAGTTCTGTGTGTTCTAGACCAAAGTTATCTGAAAGGTGAATGTGTTTTACAAAAGGGGCAATTGTTTTTGCCTGTTCTCTTAGTTCTTTATCTCCGTAGCCAAACTTTCTAAGCATGTTGATGTGCCCGACGTCCCAGGTTGCACCAATTAATTTCTTTGCCTGATTTTCTGCCATATTCTTGGACATTCCATCTTCAACTGCTTTCTGGACGAACTTTTCTCTTGCTTTTACTATAAGTTCCTTCAAATCTTCTGCTCTGGAGAATGCCCCTCCTGCTGGAGGATTTTCTATTGAAAGAATTGGGGACTTATCTTCGAATTTTTTATATGAATTAAAAGCGACATTTGCAAAAGTCTCTGAGGATTTATCCATTGCGAAACCATGAAGAGATTTGTAAATTTTAGGAGGTTCAGTAAGAGAATTTAGAGTCATAATTCCTTTTGAGACTTCTTCTGCAAGCTCTGTGATTTTAAAAGGGTCTTTGAATTCTTCAACTTTCTTTGAAACTCTATCTCTATAGGCTTCAAGCTTTTTCATATCTTCTTCTTTTTTGTCACTTTCAGAGTTTTTTACTGCAACCCAGGCATCATTGAACATGCTTTGTAGTTTTACGTATGATTCTCTTATATGTGAGTCGGCATAGCTTAGATTTGAGAGCCCCATCTCAATATTTTTCTTCTCAACTGGAGAATGTCCTTCAAATACATCCACTCCTTCTCTCATCTTTTTATAATACTCAAACATTTGAGATGGTTTCCCCTCTTCATCTTTTTCAAATGCCTCTCGAATAGCTTGTTTACCCTGTCTGACTTGGAAATTTAAACTGCTTAAACTTTGAGTCCAGTTTTCATCGTTAAGTCTTTTTAATTCTACACTTACATTTGGTTTTTCATTGAGCATAAAGTTTTCTTTTGGTTTTATTGCCCCCATCTTTCCATCTCTTTCATTAACAACCCACATTTGTGCAACTTCAGGTTTTTCTCCAGGTTTATTTATGAATGGCTGCTCCAAATCTGGAAGAGCAGCGGAGGAGTGGAATACAACAATGATATTTCCATCGGGGTCCAGTCTTTGTCCCCTTTCAACTGCAGACCACATTTGTCTTTCTGCCCCCATCCTATCTGATTCTTCAAATCTTTGATTTTGAGGGTCTATACCTGAGGCTTCAACAATTGGACCGTGAAGGGTTAAATCAACACCAGTAAGTTTCTTCAGCCTATTTAATTCCTTTAAATGCTGGTCTGGGATGGCTTCGAGAACTTTTGTTTGAATTCCAGTAATTTCAATGGACTTTGCTCCGGTATTCAATTTGTCAGTTACTGCTTTAATTTGATTTGCAGTTCTTGGGTCTGTCGCAAGAGCAAATGTGCTGGGGGCGAATCTGTATCCAGTGCCCATGTCTGAGAAACCGTTGTCTTTTGCGTACTCTGAATCTAGTCCATAGTTCGCTCCAGGATAGAGATTGCTCTTATAGTCTGCCATGTTCTTTTTTATTACCTTAAAGAGGGAAATAAAGGTTATAAGGTTTATGGTTAACCGTTAATTTAATATACACCTTTCTCCATTGTAAAATATGGTAAAAAAGAGTAAAAAAGAAAATAATAATTCAAAATCTAAAGTTGAACTTCCAAAATTGAAAATCTCTCAACTTCCTCCAAGTATTAAAATCATAGAAAAAGAGAAAAAGAGGGATGAATCTCTTGAACAGGAAGTGGAAGAAACCGAAGCAGAACACTTTTCCCAATTTATTCCTTCTCAATCTTCATCAGCCTCTGCCCCCATAATTCGTCAAGCTCCTCTGTCCCCTCAACAACAAGCTCAATCTCAAGCAGTTGAAGTTCCACTAGAATTAACTGCGGGAGAGAGAGCCCAGAGAGAACATGACAGAAATCAAATGACCTCCGGAGTAGGCTCTTCAGACCCCTCACTTGCCAGGTTGTACGATGTCGGAAAATCTCTGGGCGGAAATGCAGTTAAAAGATATGAAACTGGTGAAGCCCCGATAGTCCCAACTCTAAGACCTGATTTAAATCAACCATCTGGTTTTGTAAGGCCATCAGTAGGATTTGAAAATCCAGAGCTCTCAGGAGCAAGAAGAAATGATGATGAAGTTAAATATTATAGCCCAACGGGAAGTGAAAGTTTAGTTGAAAGAAAAAGACACCCATGGGAACACGATGGAGAAGTTTCGTTTTAGAAGTTAATAAATAATTTATTGGAGAGTTATCTTAATGAGTAGAATTCATCGAACATTGGCTAATTAGTTTATTAACAATATTTTAATTTTATACTCAATTAAAAACCCAAAATACTAATTTGGCCAGCCGACTGGAAGGGTAGGCATTCCATTGTTTCCTTTGAATGAGGAGTATACTTTTTTACATTCCCTTCTTGCTTTTACAATTTGACTGTTTCTTATTGCTTTTTCATAGTCTGTGTCTGGTTTTATCTTCTTTGGAAGATTATCATTTGATTTCTTTTCTTCTTTCTTTTCGCTTGATGAAGAACCGAAAGAAAATAGAGCAGAGAAAGGATTGGTATCTTCATTGCTCTTGTTTTTCTTTGATTTTTCTGGAAGGGGCTTTTCTCCTAGGAATTGCTCTATGTCATCCTGTATCTCGCTAAGGCTTTTTTCAGTTGTTCCTTCCACAGAACCCATTATATCTTGAAGGTCGTCCCTTTCCAATTCCTGCTTAAATGTTTTTAATTCATCATCATTTAGAACGTATCCGGTGAATAGAATTTCTACACGCCCTCTAAATCCATATCCTCCCTGCTGTGAAAATCTTTCTGGAATTCCTGTGAATTTTAATTCAGCGATTAGAACATTATTATAGGTTCTTACCTGTCCTTTTCTTACAAGGTCTTTGTAGATTGAAGGAAGCTCGCCTCTGGAAACATCTCCAAGAGGGTCAAATCTCTTTATGCCCATAACAACTAGTTCCATTATTGTTGTATTGAATGTCGTAACAAGTGCAGAATCAGGTTTTCCTTGCTGTTCTAGTTGTTTTGCTGCTTTAAGATAGGGTTTTGCCCATCTTGCGTATAGCTTAACGGTGTTTACCTGACTTCTAAGATATGTTTTTTCTATTTCATATCTTTTTCTCAGTTCTGTTTCAGATTCTTTTATCCATCTTAGAAATTCTCCCATTCTCTGGAGAAGAATTCTTTTTACTCTGTCGTTTAAATCTAATTTGTTTACATCTTCCAAAGAATTGGAGGCCATGAATGCATCAATTATTGTTGCATAGTCAAATTGCTGAATTAATCCCTTAAGGGAAGTGGTTCCTTTCTTTATGTCTACAGAGTCCATCCATATTTGTTTAAGGGAAAGCAGGGCAGACATTCTTTTATTTGGGTCATCTGAATCGTGTTCATCGTATATTTCCAATCTTAATTTGAATTCTTTCAAATCATATAGCACATTTAATATGGATTTTATTACGGTGTTTGCTAAACCTAACAACTTCATTGCCTCCTCTTGCATTCTTGTTGCTCTTCCCCCCATTTCTGCGAAATGTGCTGAACCTGCTGAAGCCATGAAGGTGTCTACAATTTTCTCATGCTTTCCAAATTCTTTTTTTAAATAATCTAAGAGCCAGAAATATATTGGTTCTAAACTTCCACCCTGAACTTCATAGAGAATTTCGTGTCTTTCAACTGGATTTTTTAGTGCTTTGAAATCAAACGCGCCCATCATGTTTGAAAGGTCTGTTACTTCCATGAATTCACTTGCTTTTAACTTGGCTTTCTTTGCTGCATCTAAATAGGTGGAGAAACTTTTGTTTTTGAATCCTTCTTCCAATGTTTTCTTCACAATCGTTTTTATGGGAGTTCCGTAGTCTCCTGGGCTTGTGGAAGGGTCAGAGCTACAGTAAACATCTGGGCTTATCGCTGCTATCAGGTTACCTATATCTACGGCCAACTTAAGACACCTCCGGTTTCTTGTAGTTCAACTTCCCTCATTTTCATCTATTATATAGAAAACACTTTATTTAAAGATTTACTTTGTAAATCTTTAATTCTCGTTTGGTAAAACTTCGAATTTAAAACTATCTTTGAAAAGGTTTAAATAATTTTTAGTATATAAAATAGAAATGTTTATAAGAAGTTGAAATTGTGAAATTATAACGAAAAATGATGGAAATTAATGAAAGAATAACTGCGGTTATTCCCACCTATAATCGATGCCCCCATTCGGGAGATAAAATTAAATTTAATCCTCTTTGGTGGGCGGCCCATTCCCTATTTCAAGAAAAAAACGTAAACGAAATTGTTTTTGTAGACGATTATTCTTCTGATAATTTTGATGAAACTATCGCCAGACTTGAAGAAATCAAACCTTCACAACTAACTATTAAATGCCAAAAGAACAGCGAAAGAAATGGCTCTGGAATAAGCAGAAATAAAGGAGTTAATCTGGCTTCCAACTCTCAGATTTTCTTTTATGATGATGATTGCATATTTGCTTCAAAAGGGGTGTTATCAGGTTTACAGACAGCCTTTACCGAATGCCGAAAAAATAACCCTTTAACTTCCGCAATGACTCTCCCTGTTAGCGGAAATTCGCTTGGGTCAAGACTTTACCCTTCCAGTTTAATAGGTAGGGTCGATAGATCCACAGGTATTTTGCATGGTTGTTATTCTAAATACCCTACCGAATACGCAAGGGATGGCCTAAAGACACATCTTTTTATCAATGGCACTGAAATCGCCAGCCCATTGGAAATAGAATTGATGGGAGGGGTATTTTTATGTGATAAATCTGCTTTTCAAAAAGCGGGAGGATTCCCAAAGACAAAAGTAAGTAATGCCTGTGCAGAAGAACCGGAATTAATGTTAAATATTCAAAGACAAAAAGGAAAGATATTTTATCTTCCATCCTTAGACAGAAGTTTTAGAGTAATACACCTTAGATATGGAGACTCTTCGTTCTCAAGAAATATAGATTACCCTAACTTTTCATTGGACGGCTTGACTCTTAAAGATATTATAAAATCGAGTGCCATAGAAAACAGAAGCAATCATGGCAATAGAGTTACAAAAAGAGATGAAGTTTATTCAAATATTCTCAGCAATTCAAGATTATTATTCAAATATGCAGATATATTCGGAGTAGAAGCAGGATTTAATCATTTAAGAACCAGATTCTTCGAAAATGTAGAGTATGGAGGGTTTGATACATTTAGAAGAGCAGTTAAAGATGTTATAGATGTTATGATTGAAGAAAAGATTATTGATGAAACCATAGCTGGAAGAATAAGAAAAGAAATGCTGAAAGATTGAATGATTTTTTATTCATTACTTGTGATTATTCGGCAATGGATTTCCAAGTTCAAATCTTGGTCCGGGCGTATTATTATTTAGAAAAAGATAAAACTTTTACATTTCCAAAACGTTTAAATAAAACCTTTCTTTCTATTGATAATGGTGATGTTTGGAAAAAGAGGGGCAGATATAGATTTTACCCTTATGCATAGAAAGGGTTTGATAAAAGTCCCTGCAAGGAAGACAAATGCAGGAGTTAAAGTTAATTCTCAGGGAATGATTGACTTTTCTGGAGCGGGCATTTCAGAGAGTTCGAGTTCTTCCAGTGTTAGTTCTCCAAGTCCATTTTCATCTGAGCAGGGAAGTGGGGCGGTTTCTCCGTTTGGTTTCTTGGACTCAATGGCTTCTGCTAGTTCGTCTTCATCGCCCTCTGGGCTTGAGAATAGTATGAGAAGTCCTGATCTTGAGGTTAATGCTCTAAAGTTGAAGGTGGATGATTTGGACTTTAAGATAGGGCAATTGATGGAAAAACTTGCAACAATGGAGATAAAACTCTATAATTTTGAAAGAAATGTAAGATAATTATTATTTTTGAGATTGTAATTAAATTAATTGAAAACTGTTAATTTGCTTTTTCTAATCTTTCTTGGGCTATTTTTTGCAATTCATTTTCTAAATTAGGAGTATTCATATCCAAGTGTAAGAGTTCTTTGAATGGAATTGCAACTTTCTTTCCTTCTGAGATTGCATAGAATGTTGATTTGAAATCATCTCTTGCATTTCTAGCTGTTTCAAATGCTACTTTGGCTGAAAAAGTGGGATGGTAATTATACTCTTCATCTCCCTGCTTGAATTCAACTCCTGCATAATACAATAGTTCCATAGAAAACCCATCCAGGGAGTGTTTTTAAATATTTCGTCGATGCAATGGTCAATGGATAACAACGTTTTTATAGATAATATTCTTTTTAGGAAGATGAATATACTATTTCTATGCAAAGCCAATGTTGGAAGAAGCCAGATGGCTGAATCTTTGTTTGGAATATTGTCTAGACATAATGTAATGAGCGCGGGGTCAGATGTTAAAAAAGAGGATGAGGGGAAGGGATTGCATGAATATGTTTCTGGCTGTTTGAATGAGCTTAGGTGCGATACGTCTGGAAGCTATAGAAAACAGTTAACTAGGGAAATGGCAAATTGGGCAGATAGGATATATGTTATGACTGATTGGAAAGATGTTCCTGAGTATGCTAATTATTCTAAGATGCAATTTTGGAAAGTAGAGGACCCAAAGGGAAAATCATATGAAGAACATATTGTGACAATGGGAGAAGTGAAGGGGCTTGTGGAAAAATTGGTTAAGGAAATTGGATAAATCTCTTTGAGTAATGAGTTAGTTATCTCTTAATACATCTTTTTAATCGAACAATAGATATCTGAAGTATTATTTTACTTAGGCAAATTCATTTTGGGGTTTTAATTAGATTTAAATAATAACTACTTTTGATATAAAGATGAAAGATTTTACAAATGAGATTAATGGATATGCCCTGAAGAATGCCATGGAGTTTGGAAAGGCGGATGCGGGAAGAATATTGCCTAAATTGTTTAATCATGGATTGGATAAGAAGGAGATAAAGAACGTTATGTCTGTTGTTCAGGAAATTGTAAAGAAAGTTAATTCTCTAAAGAAAGAGGACATGGAAAAAGAGTTTGGGAAGTTTAAAGAATATGTTAAGGAGCATGAGGAAAAGGAAAGGACACTCGCTGAATTGCCAAATACTTCTGATAAGATGGTGTTTAGACTTGCGCCCTATCCTAGCGGAGCATTGCACATAGGAAATGCGAAAACTTATCTTTTGAATGCGTTATATGCTGAAAAATATGGTGGGAAAATTCTATTTGTAATGGATGATACGATTGGGAGCGAAGAGAAATCGATTATGCCTGAATCATATAAACTTTTGGAAGAGGCGTTCAAATGGCTGAAGGTTAAATATGAACTGCCAGTTTATTACAAATCAGATAGACTAGAGATTTATTATGATTATGCTTTGCAGTTGATGAAAAAAGGAAAAGCATATGTTTGCCATTGCGCGCAGGAAGAGCTTAGGGAAAATAGGGCGAAGGAAAGAGAATGTGGTTGCAGACAATTTCCTCCGGCAATACAATTGAAGAGATGGAAAGATATGTTCACTGCTAAGATGGGGGAAGCGGTTTTGAGACTAAAAACAAGTATGCAGGACCCAAATCCCGCCTTCAGAGATAGAGTATTGTTTAAGATTTCAGACAAAGAACATCCTAGAGTTGGAAAGAAATATAGAGTATGGCCAACTCTTGATATGTGCTGGGCGATAGATGATCATTTACTTGGAATTACACATATCATAAGAGGAAATGATTTGATGATAGAAACAGATATGGAAAAATACATCTGGGATATATTCAAATGGAAGCATCCGGAAACAATTCATGCAGGGCTGATTAAGATAGAAGGAATAGAAGGGGCTAAATTGTCTAAGTCAAAGGCACAGGCAGAAGTAAAATCTGGAGCATTTTCAGGATGGGACGATCCAAGGACTTGGAGTATTCAAAGTTTGAGCAGAAGAGGGATAAGAGTTGAAGCAGTTAGGGAATTTATATCTAGCATTGGGCTCAATAAACAGGATATTACTACACCAATTGATGCGCTATATGCAATAAATAGGAAACTAATTGACTTGGAGGCAGATAGGTATTACTTTGTTCCAAATGCTGTTGAATTGGAAATAAAGAATGCTCCTAAAACAAGAGAAATAGAAGTTCCAGTTCACCCGGATAAGCCAAAGGAGACAATGAAGATGAGAATTACTCCTGGAAGAGTATGGATATCAAAAGAGGATTATGAAAACTTTAAGGGAAAAGAAGTAAGATTATTGCACTTGTTTAATATGGAACTAAAGGAAAAGAACAAGGCGGAATTTACAACTACTGGGAATATGCCAATACCAAAAATAACTTGGGTTTCTTTCCCTGTAAAAGCTAGAGTATTGATGCCGGATGGGCAGTGGGTTGAGGGGTTGGCTGATGAAAATATAACCGGACTTAAGGAAGGAGAGGTTTTGCAGTTTGAGAGATTTGGATTCTGTAGATATGATGGCGGAAAAGATGGAGTACATGAGTTCTGGTTCAGCCATAAATAAACTTCCCTACAAAAAGGCACAATAAATTATTATCTTAAAAACGACTTAAGTTCATGATAAATATTAAAGAGTTTAGAGTACTGGGAGATAATTATTTGTTTTATTTGTAAACTTGATATGACGTAAGTTATCGAAGGGGAAAAAGGTTTAAATAGAGCGTTTGCCTTCATAGAATTATAAATTATATTAGTTAAAAGGAGGTAAAATGGAAAACAAAAAAGGTATAAGTGACGTTGTTACGACAGTTCTTATAATCCTATTGGTAGTTGCTGCCGTTGCTATAATCTGGGGCTTTATCCAAAGACCATTGCAACAGGGAGGACAAGCTCTTCAGGCTGGTGCCGATTGCTTGCAAATTAGTGTTATCCCAACTGCATGCATGGTTGTATCAGATGGAAATGGGGCGAATACGAATAGTACTGCAACATATAAGTTGGTTTCTGGAACTGTTGCGCTTACAGGGGTTAAAGCAGTATTTCAGCTTAGAGATGGAACAACTAAAATTATCACAGGAGATGCGCCAAGTGGAATTGGGAGCACTCAAAAAGCATTAGCAGAAGAGAATGCTACTTCAGTAGGTGTTGCTGCAGTTATTAAGGGTTCAGATGGAAGCGATATAACTTGCACAGAGTCACTTGAGAAAGTTGCTTGCGCCTAAAGATAAATTTTTATTTTTTTTATTTTTTTATAATTGAGTATTGAAGAGGAAAAAGGATTAATTTAGAAATGTCTTAATTATCATATATTGTGTTTATTTTCATCTTAGATGAAAATTAATATTTGAGCTAACAAGAGGTATTTATTTTACTTCAAAAAGTAGGCCGATATGAGGAAGAGGGCGAGATTTAAATAATCATTTTTCCATTGATTAATATGATAGAGGTTGAGGCAAAGGCAAGGGTTTCTAGTTTTGAAGAGTATAGGAAAATAGCTCGGAGGATTGGAAAGTATGTTGGGAGGAAAAGGAAGAAGGATGACTATTACACTCTTGAAGACTTAAACGATTATCCTAAAAAGTGTTTGAGGATAAGAAAATTGGATGGAGTTTATCAAATTAACTTTAAACAAAGGATTTCTGATGAGGATAACGTAGATGCAAAGAAGGAGACTGAATTTAGGGTAAGTAATATAAAAGATTTTCTTGCGCTGCTTGAGGAATTTGGTTTTAAGAAATGGGTTACAAAGGAGAAGGAAACAGAATTGTATGAGATAAGAAAGAATTTTCATATTGAATTGAACAAAGTGAAAGGACTTGGCAATTTCGTAGAGATAGAGTATCTTGCCAAACCCAATGAGATTAATAGATCAAGGAAAGAGGTTGAAAAGGTTCTTGAAAAAATGGGAATTTCTAAGGAAGAGATAGTTACTTCTGGGTATACAAAGCTTCTTTGGGATAGAATGAAAAGATAAATGAGGAAAACTTGGTCATCTTATAGAACGATTGAAAGATTATTATTATTTAGTGAAACCTAAATTGGAGCAATAAAAATTATTAGCTCATGTACAATTATAATGACATACTGCAGATAATTACGTCTTGTGCTTCAGTTTACCCAACCACAGCAGAGCTGTGGGGATTTCTTTTCGTTAGAGAAATTACAGGCATAAATTTATAAAGCCGAAAAAGGCAGAATTTTATGGATAGTGAAACAAGAAGAATAGAAATTGAAGAAGAATTGGAGAGAGTTGCGAAGGCCCTTCCGAGTATGCAGTATATAAAAGAGTGCTCGCATAAGTCTTATAATAATCAAGATTTGAATGGCAATCCCCAAAAGCGTTCAATTTTAAAGCTCGAAGTAGAACTTCCTTCACAGTATACTCATTGGGAATTGATGAAAAAATTTATGGCTCAAAATGGTCTTCCAATTATGGTTGTAAATCCATATAAGTTTATACACGAGGGAATTGTTTTATCTTCTTGCATGTCTCTGGGAGATAGAAGAGGAAAACAATACTCATTGAATTTATATAAAAAAGGATTTACTAATCTAAGAGAAAGAATAGAACTAAGTATGGACTGCACTGTAAAGCCAAATGAAGAAGTTGAATGGGACTTTGGGCTTGTTAAATCAATTACTGCTTATGTCAATGCGTATGAAGAGTCATTAAAACCTAAGATAGAGCCTAAGATAGAGCCAAAGGTTGAGAAAAAGCCAAAAGCTATATCTTTGCCAAAAAAACCTAAAAATGAAGAATTGGAAGATGAAGAAGAACCTAGAGACAATAAGAAAAAGAAGGGAAATATAATAGATATTGTTTAAGCTTTGAGAGTTAATTCGCTTCGCTCATAACACTAACTAAAAAATAGATATATCTGATGAATTATACTGCAGAAGATAATAACCTCTTATTCTTTATTTTTATTAAAAAATTAGGATAAGTTAATGTCCTTTGAGCAATTCTGATGAATAATAAACTTAAAACATTTAATTATTTCAGAAATATTAAAGATTTTTAAACAAAAATCTTAAACAAATGATATGATGTCTTAAGATTAAATCTATCTCTACTTTATGTATAAATAATTATTTCTTAGATTTCTTTATGAGCTTTGATTCTATTTTCTTAGATTCCTTTACTGGTGAAATATCCTTTTGGATATTTTCTTTTTCCTTTTCTATTTGCTTTTCCAATTCATCTAATTTCTTAAGCTTCTCTCCTGCTGCGGCTTTTATGTCTGCTGGAGAAGCTTGAACTTTTCCTTTTGCATTTCCCTGCTGTTGCTGAATTACCCCCTTCAACTGCTCAGGAGACATCTTCTTTACGAAGTCTAGCATTGAGAACTTTTCCATCTTTAGAATAGATTTGGAATCATCTTCTATGTGGACCCTAAGGAGCTCCATTCCTGAAAGAATGCAGTTAAGGTTCCATATTTTCTTTCCATCCACTGTCTGAAGGATTGCGATAATCTTTTTTACTTCTTCTGTAATGCTTCTGTTCTTCATTTCATCTTCTAAAATTCCCTTGAGAGCATCAATGTCTATTTTTGTGTTAATATCTAATTTTTCAGGGGCTTTTGCATGCATTAAATCCATCATTTGCATAATTATCTTCTTATCTAATGTAAATGCAGCTACTTTCTTCTTTGAAGGAACGTATAAATCAATCTGATGAACATTGTTTCCAGATTCATAGTCGATTATGAAGAAACCTGCGGCGAGAAATGCGTCAGAGTTTTGTTTTATGAACTGCTTATACTCCGGAGAGTTGTTCATTTTAGTTACATATGGTTGTATTTTCATCTTTTCACTTCTTTGTTTATGTTGGATATTATAATTCTGGGTTTATAAGATTTGCTATGCAAATCTTTTATCCGTTCAACTTTAAAAAAGTTGAAGTTTATAAGGTTTTATGTTTTTGTCTTCATAACGTTTAAATAAATAATATACAAGGCATTCACATCAATTATAATTAAATATTTTAATTTTTGAGAAGATTATCAACAAAAGCCTCTGCATCTTTCATACCAAGGTCAAAAGCAGCGTCTATATGCTCTTGATTTGTATCTGACCTAGACACGAGAGGGAGCTCTTTTGAAGGTCGAATAACTGTTACTTTTTTATGATTAATGGCGTTTTCGATATATTTTAATTGATTTACAGAATCGAATATCTTTTTTGCAATGCTTGGAGTAGAAAGATAAAATAATGAAGCCAACCTCTCTATTTGTTCCTTAAACCCTCTTTTTTTGGAAGAAGGTTTTGGATAATTACATAAAACTAAAACTTCATCACAACCATCTTCAATCGATTTATTAACAGGTAATGGATCAGTTAATCCTCCGTCTAGATATTCAAAACCGTTTATTTTTACAACGCGAGTAACTAAAGGCAGAGAACATGAAGCAGTCATGGCTTTTAATATTGTTTTTTTGTTTGGTTTAATATATTCGGGTTTTCCGGTTTTAAGATTTGTTGCTACAAAGATTACGTCTCTCCCTGAATTAAGCAGGGAATTTATATTAAGTTTTGCAGCTTTTGCGTCTTTAAACATTTTTTCCATATAGTCTAGTTTTAGCGCTTTTCTTGATAAGATATTAGAAAAACTCAAATCTATGAACTTTGTACCATCTAAATCGCATCTTAAAACCTTTTTTAGAGTTTCATATTGTCCTGAAAAGAAGAAAGCTAGAGGGTATGCGCCTGCAGAACAAGCATAACCTTTGTGAAAATATTTTCTACCCAATCTTTTACCAAGAACATAAGTTGCACCGCAACTATATGCCCCATACATCCCGCCAGGGCCTATAATAAGTGCTCGTTTTACCATATTTAGTTTTGAATAAATTTGTTTAAATATTTATTTATATATTTGTGTAGGATTTTCTGTTTTTAAATTATGTTGTTCGAAAATGGCAGGATTACAATCTCTTTTCAATTTTTTCTTTGACTTTACTAATAAAAACACAAAAAGAAACATTTAAATAGTATTACTCCAGTAATACTATATGACAAACACCGAAAACTCTGATATGGAAACGGTTCCTGCAAAATTGACTCGGAGAATAGTTGCGGAGATGGAAGAGTTAATCAAACAGGGGTGGTACGCAAATAAATCAGAGTTGATACGAAATGCAATTCGTGAATTAGTTAAAAAGCAAAAGGTAACTCAATTAGAGTCAGCTATAAAAGAGGACATTCAATGGGGACTTTACGGCAAATAGCAGTTTCGGATACTGGTCCGATATTCCATCTATCGGAAATTAGTATAGTTAATTCTCTTAATATTTTTTCGAAGATTGTTGTTCCAGATGAGGTTATAAGAGAATTAAAAAATAATAGAATAGAAATTCCTAAAAATATAGATTTAAAATTATTGAAGGATGAATGGAAGGATCTAGTAAAGATTTTGACGAATCAAAAGGATTTAGACTTGGGAGAATCGTGTGCTATTTCACTTGCACTACAGGAAAAAATAAACTGCTTTCTGACGGATGATTTGGAAGCGAGAATTGTAGCAAAAGAATATAATCTAGAAGTTCATGGAACGGTCGGAATTATTTTGAGGGCTTTTAGAGAGAGAAAAATAGATAAAGCTATGGCTATTGAAAAAGTCAGAGAATTAAAATCTAAATCGTCTTTATTTATAACACAAGATTTAATTGAAGAAATTATAACTTCGATTAAAGAATTTAAGAATAATTAATTTCTTTTTTCAATCTTTTCCCTGAGTTCTTTGATGAAATCTGCGGATTTAACACCGAATACTGGTTTCTTTTCTCCCCTCTTTCTTACTGCCAATGTGCCTTTTTCTTCTTCCTTGTCTCCTATTACGATGCAGTAAGGTATTTTCTGCATTTCTGAGTCTCTTATTTTATCATTTACAGTTGTGTTTCTCAAATCGCTGTCTATTCTTAGATTTGGAATTTCTTCCTTTAATTCTTTTATCAATTTTTCACAGGCTTTGTTATTTCTATCTGTGAAATTGACAACTCTCACTTGGATTGGGGAAAGCCAGACAGGAAGAGCGCCATTAAAGTTCTCAAGTAAAATACCAATGAATCTTTCTAGTGAGCCGAATAATGCTCTGTGAATAACAATTGGTTGATGTTCTTGATTATCTGCGCCCGTATATGTGAGTTCGAATCTCTTTGGTAGTTGCATATCTAGTTGTATTGTTGCTAACTGCCATTTTCTTCCCAGAGAATCTTTTATATTGAAATCAATCTTTGGCCCATAGAATGCGCCGTCTCCCTTGTTTATTTGATACTTCATTTTGAACTTTTTCAAAACGCTTTCTAGGGCGGCTTCAGCCTTATCCCAATCTTTTACATCTCCCATGAAGTTTTCAGGACGTGTGGAAAGAAAAACAGTATCAAATTCAAAATTAAATGTATCTTTGTAAATTATATTTATTATCTCTAGTATTCTTGCTATTTCTTCTTCTATCTGGTCAAGAGCTAAGAATATATGGGTATCATCCTGGTGCATTCTTATTACTCTGAATAATCCGTTTAGAACTCCTGAAAGCTCCATTCTATGTAAAGGACCATATTCTGAAAATCTTATTGGAAGATCTTTGTAACTTCTTGATTTGGTTCTGAAAAGAAGCATGTGTCCTGGACAGTTCATTGGTTTCAAAGCTGCTTCCTTTCCCTCATAATTTGTTAAGAACATATTTTCCTTATAGTGCCCCCAGTGTCCTGAAACTTTCCAGAGTTTGTTATCGAAGACCATTGGGGCTGAAACTTCCTGATATCCTCTTTCACCTTGAATTTCTCTTGAAAATCTTATTAATTCATTGAATATTATTTGTCCCTTTGGATGCCAGAAAACACTTCCGGGGGAGGCTTCATTGAAGCTGAAAAGGTCTAATTTCTGTCCAAGAATTCTATGGTCATTCTCTTTTAATTTTGAGGTGTCCAACTTACTTCTTGAAATTTCTCTAAGTATTTTTGAGATGTCTTCTTCCTTTGTTTCATCGCCCTTTATTACTGCAGCTTTTGTTTTTGCTTCTTGTTTTGCAGTTGAAAGGGAAACGCCTTCACAGGCTTCACATCTGAATTCCTTGGATAATTCACTTAATGGGTGTCCTTTTACTTTCAATTCAAATTCTTTGTAGTATCCAAATGGAGCTCTGGTGACTTCAAAACCCTCTTTCTTAAGGGCGATTTCGGCTTCCTGCAGATATTCAAGAGCCGTTGTTGGGTCTGAGAGATTTGATGAAAGATGAGCATATGGATAGAGGACAATATTCTTTGCCTTTACCTCTCCTGCAGTTTTTACTACGGATTTAATCATATCCTTGAGCAATTGGTCATTGTCTCCCTTTTCAACTGCGGTAAGAATTACAAGGGGGTCTTTTACGACTATCTCTTTCTTTCTTTCGTCGCTAAGCTCTTCAGGTTGTTTTATAGCCTTTTTTATGGGCTTGAACTTTATGTAATCACAGTGTAATGTGAGGATTCTCATAGTTTCATGAGAATTAGAGGATATTTAAAATTATTGTTTAAATTTGACTAACACAAGGACTTGATTTAGTATAATCTCTTATCCTCTTAGCTCTTGCTTTCAAATTTGCCTTCTCTCTCTGTAAAGCCCCTCTAAAATTGAGATAATCTATCTCTTCTATTGGGTTGGCAAATCTATAAACTTCAGTATAAAGTCCTGCTCTTGCAACTAATTCCTGAACAGTGTAAGTTTTTCCGACTTTCAAGTCATAGGATTTAAGACAAAATTCATCTTCGCTGAAAACACAATGGAGTTTTGCGAATGAACACTTTTCACAAATCATATCAAATCCTTCAACTATTTCAATCTCTAGAGAGGGATTTAGTTTAAAATGATTTTTAAACCTAAGAATTACTTCTTGATCCCATGCTCCCTTTGATAAATTTCTGTTTATAGGTTCATTAAAATTATCTTTATTATTAGATTCGGATATTTCACCAAGAGAAGCAGAAGTACTTGTTGCTCTACCTGAGAACAATTCTGCTACATGATGCCCTCTGAGTTTAATGGGTTCTTCTGAATTGAATTGAGTTGTCATCTCACATCCTCCAGAGGAGAGGCGATTGATGAAAGAGGAACTGAATACCAGAAAGTGGCGCCTTTGAGATGTCCTTTGTTTATGTAATCGTATGCTCCTCCGAGAAGAGACATGAAATTTTTGAGTTGAGCAAGCCCTTCACCTTCCTTTCCACAAATAAGTATCTTTTTATCTGTCTCTCTTACTTGCTTTTTGGTTCTATATTTGGGATCTGGGATACCTTCTTCTGGATTTCTTGTAAATAATTTTGCCTCCACAAATGGATTTATTCCCAAGCCATTATCATCAATATGAACTAGCAATCTCCCTGAACGGACATTTACCTCTGCATAAATCTCTCCTTTGTAAGTTTTGTCTGGAAATCTTGAGGTCCTTAATGCAATGCTGTCATTTGAATTCGTAAACATCTCGCCTGCTAAATCTGGAAGAGCATGCTTATTCAGATTAAGCAATGCTTCCCCATATGTCTTTATTGCATATTGTCTTGAAAATTCATTCCCGAGCTCTTTGAAAAATGCTTCCAAGGTTTTTATTGCTTTGTTCAGATCATCTTCTCCCCAGTTTTCAACTCCATGAAATGTCTGAGACCTTATAAAATGAAATTGATTAATATCTGCGAGAGTTAATTTGGGAGGAGTTATTCCGGCGCCATAGGAAGATGTGAATTGCATTTTATTGCTTCTCCCCCGCCTCAATTAAGTCTCTTGGAGATAATATCCCATAATATAAACACAACATTTTAAATTGAGTCCTCGGATCCCTTGAAACATTTGGTTTTTTAGCGTAATCTCTTGCTCTTTTAGCTAAATCTCTTACAGTATATGTTTCGCCTACTTTTAGATCGTAAGATTCAACGCAAAAATCATCTTCACTTATATTTCTCCTCATAGCACAACTATCTTTCTTAAAGGGACAATCTTGACATATTGAATCTAATCCATCAACTATCTCAATACAAATATCGGGGTTTGCTCTAAAAATACTTATCCATTTTTTGGTCAAAGATTCATCATATAATTCTTTTGTCTTAAGCTCCTCTTCTTTCATTTCGTTTGTTCCAATAATTTTGTGATAACTTTTTTTAACTAAATCTCCTAAATAAGGAAAAACACCAATAAAATTTTTACAAAAAATATTTACAACGTGATGCCCTCTGAGTTTAATGGGTTCTCTAGGATTAGATTGAGTTATCATCTTAATACTCCTATTGTTTATTTTTATCTAACAAATCATTCATTTCTTGAGATAACGTTAGAACTCTTGGGTCCATTGGGGTTTCACCCATTAATCTGCTTTGTGTTCCTAAAAGTCCGCTATTTTGAAGATATTCTCTTGTTCCTTTTATGGCTGTGTTTTTTACATAAGGATCAGAGCTTCTTAATCCAGATTGGAGAAAGGCATAGTGTGCTCTTAATTCAGATAGAGTATCTCTGTCTGAAGAAGAGGTTATTCCAGAGTATAATCCTTTTGCAGCATTGGCAATTCCTTCTACAACGCTTACTTGATTTGTTGGAGATCTTTGATTTGTTGTTTGAGAAGGTGTTCTAATTGACTGGAAACCGAGATAAAGAGCTAATGCTATTGAGGCGGGAACTAAAGCCGCAGTCAATAATGAGCCCATACTTGGTACATTTGTGTGTGAATTTCTTTTTGTCATAAAAACTGGATAAATATTAGGTATTTAAACCTTTCGTTTTTGTTATTACTTAAGAAAGGTGACAAAAGCGCAATATTTAAAAAGCCAGATTTGAAGACAAGAATATGAATGAATTATTGAAAAAATGTTTAGTTGGAACATTGGCATTAGCTTATGCTAGTTTAATGCCTTTTGACGCTGAAGGTGCTGGTGGAAGAAAATATTCAAAACCTAAGAGCAATGTTAAATCTGCAGCTTTGCCATATCAGACAAATTATGATAATTTACAAAATGATTCTTCTGCGGTTCTGGTTGCCAGAGCACTCATGGGGGAAGTGGATAATTGTCCAAATCCTCAGGAGATATTTTATGTTCTGGGGACTATTCAATCAAGAGTAGATGATGGAATTGCATGGAATGGTACAGATGTAAAAAGTGTTCTATTGAAAAAATGGCAATATTGCGCATTCAATTTAACTGAAGATAATAGAAGAAATCTTAACAGGATATTAAACCCTATGAGATATGAACCTGAGAGATTTAAATATTTCTTGGAAATCTCAAAAGCGTTCGTTTCTGGACATTATGCTGGAAGACTTCCAAAGACAACTCACTATTATGAAAAGAGTCTGGATGAAAAAGGAAAGGCACCAAAGTGGAATAGAGATTCAATGATGAAAGAAGTTGCTCTTCCTGAGCAATACTCTGATTTCAAGCATAAATTTTATTTTGATATGAGATCTTCTCCGGAAACTCAGAAGAAAAATGTTTCTGTGAAAAAGAAGAAGAGGGTGAGAAGATGACATTAGAATTAAAAGTTGAAACTAAGACAGAAGACAAAGCAATTAGTTCTAGGCTTTCTAGATTTGCTACCGAACTTAAAGAGAGAGCTACTCAAGCCTATGCTTTTGGAGGAGTTTTTACTGCGTTGAGAGTATTTAATGAGCATTATCTACCCAGTCTATTAGATGCTGGAGGAGTAAATTATTTAGACTTGCATACAATGAGCCCCGAGAAATGCCTTACGGCGAGAGCTGCCAATCTTCCCATTTTACTTTTTGCAAAAGATATAATGAAGCAGAGAAATAAATGGTTTAAGAAAGTCTGGAAAATAGATGAAAATTCTTCTGTAACAAAAGAAGTTCTTGCCACTTTCTCATTTTCATGTATTATGCAGTGCTGTTTTTACGCTCCTTCTTTGATAATTCCTGCTATTGTAAAGGGAGAGATGGATGTTACGAATCCAAGTCATTGGTATCAAATGGCAATGAAAGTTGCAACTAATTTAATTATACAATCCCCTTTAATGACTGCTGCAGTTTTTCCAACTCATGATATAATAATGAAAGAATATGGCTATGAACCTCCTAGGAGAAAAAAACACATGTGGGGGCCAAGATTATATTCGATAATGAGTTCTTCTATACAAAGGACAAAAGAATTTCCGTATCTGAGATTGGAGAGAAATACTCCGAAGGAGGTTGTGGTATGAATGATAATCACCCAACAATAGGAGGAATGCTAAAAACCGTAAAACAAATGCTAATTGGATTTGGAGTTTACATGGCAGTACTTGAAGGACATAGTCTTACTCTTCAATCAACTTTGTTAAATAAAAAGATAGAATCGCAGCAAGAATTGAATCAAATTGTTAGTGAAGAAGCAAAATTATTGGGGCTTAACCCAAAGATTATTGATGCAAAATATAACGGAGAAACTACTGGATCGAGAAAAAATGGAGATAAGTATGAATTACATTTAGAACAGGATTTTTTAAAAACGAGAGCAACAGTACGCCATGAACTTTATCACATTAAGAGAGGAGACTGCGAAGGTACTAGAATACTGACTGAATTTCGTTATTTATTCATTGCAGAACCAAGAGCAAAGTTGTATGCAACAACTGGGTGGAGGTTGTAGAATGACAAAATTATATCTTGTAGGCACACATCATCTCGACATGAAAGGACCTGAGAGACTTGAGAAGTTTTTGGGTTTTGTCAGACCTGATGTGATTGGAATTGAAACAACTGAAAAGAGATTTAAATCAACTAATGAAGACCATGAAGGTGTGGAGAGACAAATGCCATTGCTTAGACCTCTGTTTGTTGAGAGATATGGTTCAAAAAAAGCAGAGGAGATCGTAAAATATCTAAATTCTTTCAGTTACGAGCTTTGGGTTAGTTCGAAATATATTAGAGCAAATCCTGGGGCGAAATTAGTCTTTTGTGATATACTTCATAGTGAAAGAGTAAAAAAAGAATGCAGAAATATTTGGGAAGGCAAAGTTGATGAACAAGGAAAATTTAGAAAAGACTGCGATTTAATTGAGGAAGCTGCAAATACTGATTTTGAAGATTATCAGAAAAGAATAGATAGAACTTATCAAGATGCTTCACTTGGAGAGTTGGGAGTTGATGATGAGCTTCTCAAAGAAGCACTTTTGAGTAGAGATGAAGAAGCAGAAAGAAAAATAAGGGAAGCTATGAGAACAACAGAGAATGCGTTTGTACATATCGGAGGGAGATTGCATTTATTTGGAAATTATCCAAATGGGCATAAAAATTTGTATGAAAGATTGAGCGATTTAAATCCTGTAAGATTGGGATTAATTGAAATGGATGGGTGGGGAAGATGAAATTAAAAAATGTTAGTCCTTTTTCACCTGCTCCGAAATATAAAAAGAAAGAACTAGCTAGCTTACCTGCCGACATTTTCCAAGGAGATCAAATTATATATTATCCGGGCTCTCAGTCAGATACTTCTATTATTGAACTAGCAAAAGCATCATTATCTCCGGCGCAATTTAGAAGAATTAAATTTGTTTATCAAGATCCTTTTTATGACAGAAGAGAAATTGATAGAGGAAGAAAATTAGGATATCCAATCGAATGGTCTCATGAAAGGCTAGATAAGTTTATGAAAAAGGTAGAAAATGAAAATATAACTCTAATTCCAAACATATTGAAAGGTAATGATTTAGCAGAAAAAGCAGATTTCATATATTTGCAAGGATTGCCTTTATATGGAGACAATTTCCCATTTAACATTATGAGTAACGCAAGACCGGGAACCTATTTGATTGGATTAAATCTTAATTTAGACGAGATATCATTTCTTTTTTCCGGAATTCAGAAGATTGATGATAACATAAGAGTTGTAAAAAATCCAAATTTGCTTTCAAAATATGGAAATATTTATCAGATTTCCCCAGAGATAGGTGAATTGGTTTTTGAATATAAATATAACAAAAACGGATTTATGGAAGACGGCACGATTAATATTGATGTTTCCCCTAAAGAACGTCAAATAGCAAAAAGGGAAGGCAAAATAATTGTAACACAAATCAGAGTAGATTTGGAAGAAAGGCTTAGAAGAGGAATGGCTAGGATGACTGCTAGTTCTGCAAGGGATATAAAACGATTATTGGCTGGCGAAGATCTTCCAAAGATATTATCTGAAATGGAGAGTGTAGTGTAAAAACAATACACCTTTCTGCATTAAGATTAGATGTTGAAGTTCCAGATAATGTTCATTATCATGATGACGGATTTGTGGAGAATACCCAGAGCCATAGCCATTATCTCTTAAGGAGATATGGTAAAATTAATCCTGAAAGGGTAAAGGGTTACAATGTAGTGTATATCCCTTGGGGAAGAACTTTTACAACCTTTGAGGGATCTGGAGATGTAAAGATCGCCATAAAAGAGGGGCGCACAACACATATTCACATTTATGTTCGCAATTTAGCTAGTGAAACTCAAAGGATACACACGCAGGGACATGAGGAAACTCATGTCTTACAGAAAGTTGATAGATTGGATGTTTTGGAAAGAGCTCTTGAAGATGTTGGAATAAAAAGCGGAACATTAAGAAGCCTCTCGGAAGAGGGCGTTGCCCAGATTGGAGGGGTATGTGCCCTAATTAATTCGCCAAATAGAGAAAAATTATTGCACGTTCCACTTATAGTAGAAAGAGAATATAAAATCTGGACGGAGTGGCTCAAGAAAAACGGGAACGTTGAGTTAAGATATATCCCTCAAGATTAGATTATTAGAAAGCTTACTTGTAAATAAATTTATCAACTAACTTCCTGGCTTCTTCTCTCTTTTTTTGATGTTCTTTGAGGAAGGAGTTTATCTTGTCAATTGTGATTTTCTTTAGTTCACCACTTAGGAGTTTGCCGGATTTGTAATCTTTGTATATTTTTTCTAGTTTTTTATCATCATCCTCCAGAAGCATCCTAAGATATTGGAAGCAAACGTCAATGTCGGGATTTCCTCCTAACTTTTTATGTTCTTCTAGGGTGTCTCTGCCTCCGGAGAAGGCATATTTGTTTATTTTCTTTTTTACTTCTTCTTCGCTGTCAGTTGTGAAGATTGAATCATTTGTTGATGAGGACATTTTTCCTTCTGTTCCTGATAGAGGTGGGAGGAAGATGCATTGAATACTTGCAGGTTTGTAATGCCCGAGCTTTGGAAGGATGTCTCGAGTTATTCTAAAGTGCGGGTCCTGGTCAATTGCATGAGGGATAAGACAAGGCATTTCTTTCTTTTTTATTACTGAAGGAAGGAAGGCGGGAACTGCTTGCATTGAAGTATAGAAAATACTCCCCAAATTAGATTGCTCGTTAAGTCCGAAGGAAGATTTAACCATTGAGAAGGTAATTTTCTTTGCAACTTTGCATGCTTCTTTGTACATCAAATTGGCATGTTGAGAGTCAATGATGAAATGGGTTTTATCTGGTTTGAACCCAAGGGCAATAATATCAAGCATATTCTCGTTAAGCCATTTCTGCCCGTCATCCCAGGAAAGATCTTGTTTGAATAGGAATTTTTCTTCATCGGGGAATTGGAACCATAAATCAACATCAAATTTATCCTGAAGCCATTTTGTAAATAGCCAGGGCATTAGATGTCCTAGGTGAATTGGACCTGATGGTGCTCTTCCGGTGTAGAGGAAAAACTTATTTCCTTTTTCATATTCATCTAAGAGCCAATTAATATCTCTATCTGCGAAAAATACTTTTCTCCTCAACATGAAATGCACGTCTTTGGTGTGCTTTTTCATTCTGTCAAGAACTTTTTCAGTTATTTTTTCTACTCCGAATGAATTTATGAGCTTATCATAATCTATGTCTCCTGTGACTTCCCAGGGAGTTACCTGAAACTCTTTTTTTGTTTCTTTTTCTTCTTTTTTTACCATATTGATATTATAATAGGATTATTGAGATTTATAAACATTAATGATTTGGCTTAATTAGTCTATAATTCCTGCTCCTTTCATTTTTTTGTAAAATTCTAAGAGTTTTCAGGACATCTAATTCAAATTCTGCTATTAGCTCGAGTTTTTTCTTTCTTCCAATCTTCTTTTCAACCATATCCTCTTTGTAGCAAAATTCCCTATGTTCATATTCTGCTTCCTTAATGGGGTAGATTAAAGTACATACGCACTTGCCCGCTTTGTCTATAATTTTATATGTACAGGAAGGAATAGTATATTTTGATTCATTCATTTTTATTTGCTCAAATAAGCGCTGTCTATCTTGTTCGTTAAATGCCATGTTTATGTTTTCCTTTGTTTTTTTCTTGCTATGTTGTTTTATGCTTTCTTTTTTGTAAAAAAAATAAAAAAAATAAAAAATAAATTTTGTTTAAATTTTTGGGAGTCTATCTAGTGATTTCTTTAAATCCTCTTCGGATAACGTCGAATCCTTTAGCTTTCCCTGCAGATAGGCATCGTAGGAGGAAAGGTCTAGGAAACCATGTCCGGATAAATTAAACACGATTACTTTGTCTTTGTTCTTTTTTGCTTCCTCTATTGCTGCCTTTATTGCGTGGGATGATTCTGCAGCAGGAATTATTCCTTCTGTTTCTGCGAAGAGCTTTGCTGCTTCGAAAGTTTCCAATTGATTAAAGGCTTGTGCTTCAATGAATCCTTTTTCATGAAGTTTGCATATTAGAGGAGCCATTCCATGATATCTTAGTCCTCCTGCGTGAATTGAGGAAGGCATGAAATTGCTTCCTAATGTGTACATCTTCAAAAGAGGAGTTAATCCTATTGTGTCTCCGAAATCGTATGCATACTTTCCTTTTGTCAAACTTGGGCAAGCAGTTGGTTCTACTGCAATAAATCTTGTGTTTTTGTGTTTCCCTGTTTTTGTTAGTTTGTCTCTCAAAAATGGGAAGGCAAGACCTGCAAAATTACTTCCCCCTCCAACACATCCTATTATTATATCTGCCTTTAGATTTTCTTTTTCAAGTTGTCTAATTGCTTCCTGTCCAATAATTGTTTGATGTAGGAGGACATGGTTCAGAACTGAACCAAGAGCATAGTGCTTGTCCGTGGATTTAACTGCTTCTTCAACTGCTTCGGATATTGCAATTCCTAGACTTCCAGATGAATCTGGAAATTCTTTTAGAATTTTTCTTCCTGCATCGGTTTGATTGCTTGGAGAAGGAATTACTTCCGCTCCAAATAAATGCATCACAGACTTTCTCATTGGTTTTTGCTCATAGCTGCATTTAACCATGTAGACTTTACATTTCATGTTAAACACCTTACAGGCAAAAGATAGAGCTGAGCCCCACTGTCCTGCTCCTGTTTCTGTTGTAAGAGAAGTTATTCCTTCTTTCATGTTGTAATAAGCCTGTGCAAGTGCAGTGTTCAGCTTGTGTGAACCTACCGGACTTACGGATTCATTTTTGAAATAAATCTTGCAAGTTGTGCCTATGGCTTTTTCCAATCTTTCTGCTCTTACAAGAGGAGTTGGACGGTATATCCTATATGCATCTCTTACTTCTTCAGGTATTTTTATGTACCTTTCCTTTGTAACTTCCTGTTTTATTAGTTCCATTGGGAAAAGTTTCTGCAAATCTTGTGGACCTGCAGGTTGCTTTGTTCCTGGATGGAGAGGAGGTTCTAAATCGAAGGGCATGTCTGCCTGAATATTGTAAAAGTTCTCTGGAATCTCTTCTTCCTTAAGGAGAATTTTTTTACTCATATTTACACCTCCTTTCAGATATTTGAATAGGAAAGTGTAAAACTAGACTAAATGAACTAAAGAATAGAACGCCACGGAGACACCTTTTGAGATTTAGAGTTTAAACTAGAGAAATTAGGGCTATTGAAGCCACGGAGACACCTGTGATGTGTTCATGTCAATTGATTATATGAGGTATTATATAAAACTTGTGCTTTTAATGTCCATAAACTTTATTTGCAATAAAGTTTATATATACGGAAAAATAAGGAGTTACATGATAAAAGAGAGGATATTGCTTGCACTAATAGTAAGTGTTTTTATGATTTCTGCTGTTTCAGCGGAGATATTTATTTCACAACCAAATGTAGTGTATAATCTCGGAGACGAGTTCAATCTTAGTATAAGCATAAGCCCAAGTCAAAATACAAATGGTTTCTTTGTTGCTAAACTTGTTTGTGGAGCAAGTGAGGTTGATATTTCTAGAAATTACTTGAGCGTAAAAGCGGCACAACAAAAAACTCAGAGCATAAGCCTTGTGATAGGAAATGAATTAATAGGAGATGCGGGAGGAGAGTGCTTTGTTAACGTGTTATATGGAAATGAAGAAGCAAACAGCCAGCATTTTGAGATTGCAAGGAGTATGGAAGTAATATTGAGCGTTCCTGGAACTCAGTATGAACCTGGAAAGATTGTAAATTTGGAAGGAAGAGCAGTTAAGAGCAATGGTGCATTGGTTAATGGATTTGTGGATTTAGGAATTGTTGGTTTAAACGTGAATCTTACGGGAGTTGTAAATTCTGGAGTGTTTAATTTTAGTATTACCGTTCCAAGCAATGCTGCCCCAAAAAGTTATGATGTTGAAGCAAGAGTGTATGAAAAGCTTAATGAATTAAAGAGTAATGAAGGATATGCAAAGTCGACATTAAAAGTAAAACAGATTATAAAAAATACAAATATAAGCCTAAGCAAAAAAGAAATAGTTCCTGAGAACGATTTGCTTTATACACCGATGTTGTTTGATCAGGTTGGAAGCTCTATTGCTGATCAGGAGATGGTTCTAACCATCTACACTCCTAACGGGGATGTGTTTAGCAAAGATCTTGTGAAGTCTGGAAAGGAAAGAAAGATAGGAATTGAATTTAATTACACTGCGGGAAGCTGGAAGATTGAGGCTAAGAGAGGAGAAATAGTAAGTGAAGAGAGTTTTGTTGTGTTAGAGTTGCAAAGAGCAAGTTTCTCCATGATTAATGGAACTTTAGTTATAATAAATACAGGAAATGTGCCATACAGCAAGCCATTAAAAATAACTGTGGGAAATGAGAGTGAGATAAGAGATATAACAATTAAGGCAAATGATGTTAAGGCATTCAAATTAAGTGCTGTTGAGGATGGGCAATATAATGTTAAAGTTGATGAAGGGAACAGTAGTGTTGATTTTGGAAGCACAATGCTCACTGCAAATGCAATAAACATGGGAGATGTAAGTAATGCATTATTTAAGAGTGCATATTCTCCAGTTATATGGCTTGTGTTTATTATAATAATTGCACTTGTTGTGTTTTATTATTATAGAAAGAATAAACAATATTATGGAAATACGAAAGCAGTTCAAACTAATAATGTTGCCAGTGGACCAATAAGAGTTGATTCTGCTGTTCGAGAGCAGGGAAGCGCAAGAAGCATGAGTTTGATACAAGAGGGAACGAAGGAAGAATGTAGCTTAGTGGCTTTGAAGATAAGAAACATGGCAGAAATACAGAAAAGTGATTCAAATGCTAAAGATATTATAAACAGGGCATTAACAATTGCAAAGGAAGCAAAAACAAAAGTGTATGTTGATGGAGATTTCAGAATAATAATTGTAGCAGGAAAAATGAAGGAAGAAAATAATCTGAAAGCAGTTAGCATTGCAAAGGCAATAGATGATTTGTTGACTGAGAATAACAAGAAATTTGCGCATAAAATAGATTATGGAATTGCAGTACACTCTGGAGATTTGATAGTTGAAAGAAGAGCAAACGATTTCAAGTTTAATTCACTTGGAAATACAATCCCCATTGTAAAAAGAGCTGCAGAAAAAGCAAAAGCAGAGGTTTATCTTACTGAGAATATGCAAAGAAAGGTAATGGCAAACGTTAGAAGCGAGAAGAACAGAGAGGAAAATCTCTGGAAATTAAATAGTCTAAGAGTAAGAGAACAGCATTCACAGTTTATTGATAAATTTATGAATAGAAATATAAATCAGTTTAGGAAATAGTTATTCGTCATCTCTTTCCACTAGAAATAATTTACCTATTTCTTCTACACATTTTTCCAGGGTTTTAATTTCATAATTCCCTTTTGCAATAACTTTAACTTTGCTTCCAACTAGAAAATTCTCAGAAACATTAATTATTAATCCCATAAGACTTTTGCATTCAAATTGGTCTTTTAAATCGGGGTTTTGCAAATACATTTCAATTCCCGCATATTCTTTAGATAAATTGGAAATCTTTGTAATAATCTGCGTACATGGACGGGCGTGCATTAATCTTGTCACATCATAAATCTTTGAATATTCCATTTTGTTATCTTAATTATTAGCTAACCTCTCCCTTTTATCATTATACATTAGGGTATATATGCATCAATATATAAGCGTAATCCTATTTAAATTTGAAGTTATAAAATTAGTGAAGATAAAACTTCAGTTATCTATCATAACGAGGCTTATTGTATTAAGCTATTTATTTTTTATCTGAGATTTATCTTAAATACATTATCAAACCACAACTATCTTTTTATAGTTAAACCATCTTGTTAAAAGATGAAGGAATTGATAAAAAAAGTGCAGAATGTGCCTGAAGATGTTAAAGACACTGTTGATAGAAGACTAGGGGAATTTAGAGAATTTGGAAATAAAGGAAATGAGGAATGGTTCTCTGAGCTTTGTTTTTGTATTTTAACTGCAAACTCTAGGGCAAGTACGGCACTCAGCATTCAGAAAGAACTTGGATTCAAGGGATTTGCAAAACATCCGCAGAAAAAGGTGATGGAAACAATAAAGAGAAACAAGCACAGATTTCACAACAATAAAGCAAAGTATATTATTAATGCTCGAGAACATATTGCAATAAGAGATACAATTCATTCAATAATCGCTGAAAAAAGTCTTCTGGAAGCCAGAGAATGGATTGTGGATAACATAAAAGGAATAGGATATAAAGAAGCTTCACACTTTCTTAGGAATGTTGGATTTGATGGCTTGGCTATTTTGGATAGACACATAATTAATTTAATGTTTGAACATGGTATTTTAAAGGAAAGGCCCAAATCCCTCAATAGAATAAACTATTTGCTAATTGAACAGGAGTTCAATAAACTCGCAGAAAAAGCAGGAATGTCTTCAGCAGAAATGGATTTGACAATGTGGTATCTTAAGGCGGGGGAGGTTTTGAAATAAGTTTATTCTTATTGTTATATAAAAAGATAATCAAATTTATATATTCTTAAATTAGCCCAATTTTATGGACAAGAAATTAACCATACTTCTGGTCGATGATCATCCTGGTATTTTAAATGGTTTGGCTAAGAAACTTGTTCGTGAAGGATATTTTGTCGAGGCATATCAAAAAGGGGATGAAGCTTATCAAGCAATTAAAGAAGGTCTAAAATATGATATTGCTTTGATTGACAGAAGTCTTGAGTATGGCAGAACTAGTGGAGATGAACTAATGACTTTATCTAGAGTGATTAATCCGAAAACAAAAGTGGTTTGTATATCGGGGTATGATACCAAACCTCCTCAAGCAAATTTGCTTTTGGCTAAGCCATTCGCACCAAGTGAGATGTTAGAGCTAATTAATCGTGAGTGTCGAGATTAAATACTGCACCCGTATCTTTCAAGGCATCTGCAAGTTTATCACCTAAACCGAGGACTTGTTCTTTTGTTGGCTGTTGTTTCCATTCAAAAATAAAATCAACGCTTCCGAAAGCGCCAGTAAATCCAAGTGCTTCAACTCTTTTTGCAATTTCACTTGGGCCTACGCCTTTAGTTCCAAAATACATTATGAGATATGTTCTCCAGGCCATGTTTAATTTAAGAGTAAAGAGATTATAAACTTTACTTATTTTAAACCTTAATAAAAAGATATATAAATGAATAAAATTGCAAATTTTTATGAAAAAACTAGATAAAAAAGCGCAAGATATCTCTAAGAAAGTAAATTGTGGTTATCTCCGATTAAGTTTTGGTATTTCTGTAGATAAAACTAAATTAAATCAAACAGATATTTTAATTGAATGCCATAACCTACAATGCGGCCCTCAACATTATTGTGCTTTTTTAGATAATGGAAAATGTAAATATCGTTCTGTAGAAGTAAAGCCAAGAAATTTATATCACTCATAATTTAGCTAATGATTATTATTTAAAATTAATCTGTGTAAATATCTTGAGAGGAGATTGTTGTGCCTCTTTTTTGGATTTTAAAATTTCTTCCGATTGCTCCTGCAGAATAATCTCCTTTTCTAACAAAATTTCTAGAGTGATATGGATTTAAACAACTTGCATCAATTACTTTTTCTTTTGGTTTTCCATTCACATAAATTATATCTCGGTTATTGCTTATCATTGTAAGAGGTTTTACTTTTTTTGCTATTTAAACTTTATGTAGCCAGAATAACAAATTTGATGTCACTTTCCGACGGTATTTCAAAAAGCAAAGATATTTAAACTAGGAGAACTAAAATATACCATGACACAGAATTGGATGACACATAGAGCAGGTTTTGGTTTAGTCACAACCTTGCCCTACAGTAGATCCAATAAGTGTGTGATTTTTTCTTGCAAGTAATTTTCGGATAAACACCCGGCACTTGCACACTACCAACACTACAATGATTTTAAAAACATATCAACAAGCTCTTGAAAACATAAGGAAAATAACAGAGACAAACAGTCTTGACCTTAGAGGAATAATGCTTAGTTCTAAATCTGAAGCTCTTCCCTATGGAGTTATGCTTCCTGACAATCTCATTGCTGAGATGGAATCTTTTAGTGAAAGAAACTCCATTGTAAGCATAGAGGCTCAGGCGGGAAAAAGTAGGGCAGAACTAAATCACTGTTGCCCAAGATGTCTAAAGGCACATGCATTGAAGACAGGGAAAGAAATTGGCTTAGACAAGTTGTCTTTGTCATTCATATCTGGATTATTTGAGTGCGAACTAGGACACGAAGGATATTATCTCGATGGGGAGAACTTAGTTAAGATATAAAAACTAACTAGGAGAACTAATTTTATGAAATATGTAGACTTGCACTTGCATACAACCTATTCTGATGGAATTATAACGCCAAAAAATATAGTTAGAATGGCAAAGGAAAGAGGACTAGGAATAATTTCTATAACTGATCATGATACTTTCTTTGGATACCATGAGGCTAAAGATTTAGCTAAAGAAAAAGGAATAACTTTAGTGCCTGGAGTGGAAATGACTACAAATGTAGGACATATTCTTGCACTTGGATTTAATCCGGAGAATAAAGAATTTGATGAAATGCTGAAGAGAATAAGAGAATTGCAAAGAGAAATAACTCAAGAGAGAATTGAATTGTTAGTTGGTGCAGGCATTCCAATAAGTATTGAAAAAGTAGATAAAATATTCCCTCACTGTTCGCTTGGAAAATACCATCTTATGAGAACTCTACTTTTAGATGAGCATTGCTCAAATTATTTCACTCAGAGAGAAATATATCTTCCTCATGAAAAATATAGAAAAACTCTTAGTTCTGGTGCAGTTGCTGGAAGAGTCTATCGGAAAATAGAATTGGATGTGTTTGAGGCAATGGAAAAAGTAAGGCAAGCTGAGGGAATTTCTATCATTGCTCATCCTTCAAAGCATGGAAGAAAACCTGAAGATTTCAAGGAAGTACTAAAAAAGGTAGATGGAATAGAAGTTCAACCAAGGTTTAAGGAAAACGCAAGACATTTTATAGAATATGCAAAAGCTAAGGGGCTTTTGATTACCTATGGTTCTGATTTGCATATGCCCTCTGAGGGCAAGGAAATGCTCGGAAGAAATGGAAATGTACTCGAGAATAGAGTTTTGGAGAGATTGGGGATAAATAGTTAATTAAGTATAAATATTTATAAAACAAAACTTATGTTCATTAGCATGGATTTGCAAAGAAAATTAGAATTAATGAGAAGATATGATTTTCAGGGATTTGGCAATAGAATTGGGGCTTTTCAAGCCTATCTAAGTTTTTGCGCAGGAACCAACAATTCTAGACAAGAAGGGGAAAAGTACATTGAGGGATTATATCGTAATTTGAAACAAATGCAACAGAATTATAATACTATTGATTTCAAACAGTTGCAATCTGAAATAACTAAAAGTGATAGAGAAGATTTTGAAACTTTATTCTGTGTAAACAAAGATTTGCCCATTTTAGAGAAAGTTGTAAATGAATTTGCCGCATTTTATCGCAGTAATAATTATTCTGTGTCAGAAGACATGGAAATATACTCAAAATTAAACAGAGCAATTAATAGTATAAAAAAGGCAGACGGATATGGAGGGGTTTTATTCAGGGATAGAAGGTTAAGATTAGAAAAATTGGTTTCTTAATAACAAAAGGTATTAAAACCTAAAGTTATTACATAAATAATGGATACAAAGAAGAAGGTGCTGGTTAATCTGTTGATATTGGCAATTCTTATATTTAGTTTTTACATATCTACGAAGTTTATATCTAAAACAACAGGGATGGTTGTATTTGGGAGCGATAGTGATACTATCACATGCATAGGGGAAAAGGCGACGCTTTATGGAATTGAAGGATGCTCATATTGTCAAATACAAAAAAAGGAATTTGGTTCATCATTAAAGGATATAAAGTATGTGGATTGTGAGAAGGAAATTGAACTCTGCAAGGGTTTAAAGGAAATACCTGCCTGGAGGATAGGAGATGAAGTTTATTATGGGATGAAGAGCATTGAAGAGCTGAGAGTTTTGACTGAGTGCTGAATAATTAATTTGCATTGAGAACGTTCTTATCATAATATTCTTTGAATAACCTCTGAATTATTTTTGTTTTTTCAAAATTGCTGCTTAGGGTAATGTCATCAACTTGAATTACTGGAAGAATATTATATAGGGTACTGGTGATGAAAAGCTCATCGTATTCTTTTATCTTTGACAAGGGAATGTCTTCTTCTTTTATTTCAAAATGAGGTTTGCAGATTTCCAGAATTATCTTTTTAGTTATTCCCTCAAGAACTTTTTCTTTGGGAGAGGTTATAAGGGTGTTTCCTTTTATTGCAAAGAAGTTGCTCTTTGTGCCTTCTCTGATATTTCCGTCCTTGTCAATTAATAGGGCTTCAATTGCTTGATTTCTTTCCGCTTCCTTTGATGCAATGAATCCAAGAAGAAGGTCCTTGGTTTTTGAAGTTGGAAATTTCCTTTCCCCATGATAGGTTATTACTTTTACTCCCTTTTTGTAAAATCTATCGGGATAATAGTGAACGCCCGTTAGAGGAAATATATAAAGTTTGGCATTTTTGTTTTCATTTGCATCTCCTATCAGAATAATTCTCAGAAATGCCTCATTGAGAGAGTTCTTCTCCACGACTTTATTTAACATTTCAAGTACATCTTCTTTGCTGAATTGATGATTTAATTCCAGGACTTTAGCAGATTCAAGTAATCTGTCTACATGATACTCAGAAAAGAAAATCTTTCCTTTGATAACTTTAAGAGATGAATATACGACGAAATCAAAGAAGTATGCTTTGTCATTTACATTTATGACTGCATCTTTTTCTTCTATGAGTTCTTTATTAAATGCTACTAGCATGCTAATTGAAGACATCTCAAGTATATTAAGTTTGTTTATTTTCAAGTTAATTTTCTTTAGACAAAAAGATAGTTATCTCATCAACAACGATTAAGTTATCTAACAATAGATATTTATTTCTCATTATGCTAAAGTCATTTATTTCTTAATCATTATATTAATATGAAACCGCGAAAAAGGAATATGAAAAATATTAAAAGCCTTGAAAACATAGAGATTTATGAAAAAAGAGTTTTATCTTGATAATGCTTCTACGACTAGAGTTGATGAGAGAGTTTTGAAAGAAATGCAGAGATATTTTCTTGAGGATTATGGAAACCCTTCATCATCACATAAATTGGGGGAGGAGGCAAGGAGGGAAATTGACAAAGCTAGGAAAATAATTGCCAAGGAAATAAATGCAAAGCCCTGGGAAATTTATTTTACTTCTGGAGGGACCGAAGGGAATAATATTGCTCTGCAGGGATTGGCAAAGGCATTTCCCTATAAGAAAAAAATAATAATAAGTAGCCTAGAACATCCTTCAATAACTGAGATATGCAATTATTTTGAAACTCAAGGATATAAGATTGTTAAAATTCCTGTGGATGCTCAGGGGCATGTAAGAATAGATGCCATTGAAAGAGAAATAGACAAAGATACTCTGCTTGTTTCAGTAATGCACGTAAATAATGTATTTGGGGTTATTCAAGATATTGAAAAGATAGGAAATATATGTAGAAACAAGGGAACAATATTCCATACTGATGCAGTGCAGAGTTTTGGAAAAATTGCAATTGATTCGACAAGAGGAATTGATATGCTGACTGCATCTGGACATAAGATAAATGGGCCTAAGGGAATAGGAATTCTTTATGTGAAAGAGGGAGTGCAGATAAAGCCTTTGGCTTATGGAGGGGGGCAGGAGAAGGGAATAAGATCGGGCACAGAGAATGTTCCAGGGATTATGGGATTTGCTAAGGCAATTGAGATTGGGAAGAAAGTTAATAGGGAAAAGATAAAAAAAGTAAGGGATAAATTTATAGAAGAACTTCAAAGGATTGGTGGAAAGATAAATGGGAGCATGCAGGATAGGATATACAATAATATTCATGTTTCATTTACACTTGTTGATGCAGAAGTTCTTGTTCAATGGCTTTCAAAGAAGGGAATATATGTTTCTGCTGGTTCGGCTTGCGATAGCAAGAAAGGGAAGGAAGACGAATCCTTGAGGGCAATAGGACTTACACAGATAGAAAGCAAGGGAAGTATAAGAATTACGATAAATGAATATATTGAGGAGAAGGGCGTTAAATTTATTGTGAAAGAGATTGAAAAGGCAGTGAAGAAGTTGAAAGTATAGTATGTATAAATAAACATATAAAAGTTTATTTACTCTTATTTCTTGGAGTTATTATGGGGATTGAAAAGATGGTGGTGGGATGGATGAATGCATTCTCAGATATGCATGCAATGTGGAGAAATAGAAGATACATAGGGGCTTATGAACCCTATAGTTTTCAGAGAAAAGTAAAAGAGGTAGATTTAAAAACTAATTCTGATAAGGGTAGTTATGAGAAAGATAATAAGGCGTAAGAGAAGGGAAAGGAAACTTATCAAAAGAAGAAAAAAGATGTAGTTTAGCAGTTTTCTAAATGTATGTAACCTTTAATCCAATCCTCGGGAAATTCATGTTTATTTAGAATAGTGTTTATTTTATCCATGTTGAATTCTAATGTTTTGAGATTTGGACAGAATCTTTCGTCTAATTTTACTCTTGCTTTGCCATTGCTGAAGTCCAAAAGAAAGGGATAAAGCATGCACTCTAGAGGTCTTTGTTCGTAGATATTACACCTAATAGTTACATTATCAAGGAAAATGCAGTTTTCATCCTCTCCTTTTTTTAACATAAACATCTCTCTATGTGGAGTAACTACCTTTGTTGAATAATCTTTAAATCTTTCCTCTTCGGATGGCAGGAGGACGGGAGTAAGAAGAGGGTTGTAACCACAACAGTGATTTATGCAGTTGGAACAATTAACTGAAATCATAATTCGTAAAATATGACTTCACTTTTAAAGATATTTATTCTAGAGATTCTAAGTCATCTTCGCTAAAAGCAGCATATGCAATTATGCTGCCCTTGCTGTCGTGCAGTTCTACATGATATTGTCCATTTGGAAGAATCATGTTTATTCTGCCAGTCATGCCTTTTTTTATCTCTGGATGTTCTCCACTAAGGGCTTTTTCTTCATCTTCAGGGTCATGGTACTCTAGAAATTCTGCATTTGGAAGAACAAGAATCTTTACTGCTTGATGTTTTTTGAATTTGGTGTTCATTTTAAAGTAAAAGAATGGAAGTATATAAGCATTTACATAAAAGAATAAAAAGCTTGGATTGCTTGAAAAGATATGGATGAAAGAAGAAAAGTTGAATTAAGGGCAAAAGCAGCAGAATTAAGATGGTTTATAGATAATAATCGGGATTTTGAACCCTATGACCCAAGTGTAAAAGCAGACTTGAGAGCAGGGAATATAAAAGTTAGTTCTAAGAATAAAATGCCTGAAGATTTGAAATATATAACTGAATTTATGGATGAAAGAGTTATTTATTCTTAATTATTTATATAGAACAACTGAACAAGGGGCACATCGATTTTGAAATATCTTATCTCTCGTTTAAGATTATTACATGACAATAATTACCCAAAAGAGATTATATTATGGTACGAAGAACATTAATTTGATTTATCTTTTCTTTTTTACTTTCTTATCATCTAACTTTATCTTTGAGAATAGGAAGATGTACAGGATATCAAGAATACCTAGAGTATTCATGATTAATATAACTATAAACCAAACTGGCTGGTTAAGTCTTGCAGATTTCCAAAGAGCAATGGCTTTCCAGACAAGAGACCAAATTAAAGCGGCGGCTAAAAGGAATAATGGAACTCCTAGGTCAAGAGATAATTGTGTTAACATGTCTGCCATGAGTTATTTAAGGAAAAGTGTTATTTAAATCTTTGTTAAAAAATTATTTTTTTATTTTTCAATGATGCCACTCAAAAAAGTAGACAGAAAAAAAATACTTTTTTGTCCTCGATAAATAAAAAAAAGGGGAAACGTTTAAATATCAATTTGCAGTAGGGAGTGGGTAAAAAAATACAATAAGTTGTGTTCCTGCATGCTGGAAAACACAACCTGTTGTGGTGAAAAAATGATATGCCCGTACTGTAAAAACTTGAGCACAAGGGTTGTGGATAAGAGAGATAGTCAGAGTGGGACAAAAAGAAGAAGAGAATGCGAGAAATGCAAAAAAAGATTCAACACCTTTGAGAATCCTGAAAGGGCTGAACTGAGAGTAATAAAAAAGGATGGAAGAAGGGAAGATTTTGACATTGAAAAGATAAGAAGAGGAATATTCAAAGCGTGCCAGAAAAGACCAGTGAGCACGGAGAAGATTGATGAGATGACTGGAAATGTGGAGGAAAAACTAAGAAAAATGGGAAAAAAAGACGTAAAAACAGAATTTATAGGAGAATTGGTATCTAGAGAGTTGAAAAAAGTAGACAAGGTTGCATACATAAGATTTGCTTCGATATATAGAGAGTTTGAAGATGTTAGCGATTTCAAAAAGGAGATAAAAGAATTATGATGAATAAAATAAAAATAAATAAGAAAAGTAGATATCTTAATACGGAGAGTTCGTGTTATCATAATTATAGAATTTGTTATAATCAATTTAATGACATAATAATTAAAAGGCAAAGAGAGGACTTGGAATAATGGTATATTATGGAAGTTTAGATGAAAAGGGGAAGGGAAAAGTTGAGCCTGTTGAGAGTGTTCTTGATTATGGGAGATACTTTTCATTTGATGGGAAAAGTCCCTATGAGTTTGATATATATGGAAACAGAATAAATTGGATAAAGGAAGATGTGAGAATAACGGATGATTCGGGAAAAACAATATTTATTCAACCAAATGTAAGCAGACCTGATTTTTGGAGTTCGCTTGCAATAAAAGTAGTTGCGGGAAAATATTTCTGGGGAAATCAGGATAAAGGAGAAAGAGAAAACAGTGTGGAGATGTTAATTGGAAGAGTTTCTAGATTTTTTGAAAGGCAGGCAGTGAGGCAGGGATACTTTGACAATGTGAAAGCTGGAGTCCTTAGAGAAGAGATTGCTGCCATTTGTCTTAATCAGCTTGGAGTTTTTAATTCTCCGGTGTGGTTTAATGCAGGAATACAGGATTATGACAAAGAAGCAGGAGGAGTTGGAGGATATAGATGGGATTTGACTTCTGGAAAAGTAGTTTCAACTTTAAAGAGCAATGATGCCCCGCAATGTTCTGCATGTTTTATACAGAGCGTTGAAGATAATATGGAATCAATAATGGCTCTTCAATTTTCAGAGGCTATGCTGTTTAAAGCTGGCTCAGGTACAGGGACAAATAGGTCCTCTCTAAGAAGCAGCAAGGAAAGATTGACTGGAGGAGGAAGAGCTTCAGGACCTGTAAGTTTTATGAAAGGATATGATGCATATGCAGGAATAATAAAGTCTGGAGGAAAGACAAGAAGAGCAGCGAAGATGGAGATTCTGAATATAGACCATCCAGATATAATAGAATTTATTGAAAGCAAGCAGAAGGAAGAGAAAAAAGCATGGGCATTAATTGAAATGGGATATTCTGGAGGGATGAATGGAGACGCTTATAGCAGTATTGCATTCCAAAATTGCAACATGAGCGTTAGAGCACAAGATGCATTTATGGAAGCAGTAAAGAAAGATGATATTTGGGAAACAAAAGCTGTTAAAGGAGGACAAGTAATTGAGAAGTTAAAAGCTAAAGAAGTATTGAAGAAAATTGCGGAAGGAACATGGCTTTGTGGGGACCCGGGAATGCAGTTCGATACAATATTTAATAGATATAATACTTGCAAGAGTTCGGGAAGAATAAATGCAACTAATCCATGCTCGGAATATGGCTTTTTAGATGACTCTGCATGTAATCTTGCGAGCATAAATTTGATGAAGTTTTTGAATGGAGATAGTAAGTTTGACTCTGAGAAGTTTAGAAAGACTGTAAAGACATTTATTATTGCTCAAGAACTTGCGGTTGATGGAAGTTCATACCCTACTGATAAAATAACGAAGAATAGTCATGATTTTAGACCGCTTGGATTGGGATATGCAAATCTTGGCGCATTGCTTATGTCATTGGGATTGCCATATGATTCGGATTCTGGAAGAGCGGTTGCCGCTGCAATAACTGCAATAATGGGCGGCGAGGCATATAGGGTTTCTGCACAGCTTGCAAGTTTAGTTGGTCCATTCCCAAGATATAATGAAAATAGAGAATCAATGTTGGATGTAGTTAAATTACATAGAGAGAATGTGAAAAAGATAGAAGTAGAGAAAATTCCGGAGAGTCTTAGATATCTTGTAAACGATGCTTGGGATTCTTGGAGTGAAGCTTTGGAGCTTGGAGAAAAATATGGATATAGAAATGCTCAGGTTACTGTACTTGCTCCAACGGGAACTATTTCATTTATGCTTGATTGTGATACAACTGGAATAGAACCAGACATTGCACTTGTTAAATATAAAGTTCTTTCTGGAGGAGGAATGTTGAAGATTGTAAACAGGTCCGTTGGATTGGCTTTGAAAAATCTAGGATATAATGAAAGCCAAGTAAGAGAAATAATAGAATATGTTGATAAGAATGATACAATTGAGGGTGCTCCAGGATTATTGGAAAATCACTTTGCAGTATTTGATTGTGCATTTAAGCCTGCTAAAGGCACCAGGAGCATAAAATATAAAGGACATGTGGAAATGATGTCTGTTGTGCAACCTTTCTTATCGGGAGCCATAAGCAAGACGATAAACATGCCTGAGCAATCAACTGTTGAGGATATAATGGAAGCTTACATCTATGCATGGGAAAAAGGATTGAAGGCAGTTGCAGTTTACAGGGAAAATTCGAAGAGAAGTCAGCCATTGAATACGCAGAAGACTGAAAATGAAATGGTTAAAAAAGGAGAAGTGAAGAAAGAGGTAATAATTGTTGAGAAAGCGCAAAGGAAAAAGATGCCTCAAACAAGGAGAAGCTTAACACATAAGTTTGACATTGCTGGACATGAGGGATACATTACCGTTGGTTTGTATGATGACGGAAGGCCTGGAGAGATATTTATTACAATGCATAAGGAAGGAAGTACAATAAGAGGATTAATGGATGCCTGGGCGACTTCTGTTTCATTGAATTTACAGTATGGTGCAAAGATAAATGATTTATTCTCCAAGTTTAGATATCAGAAATTTGAACCTTCAGGATTCGTAAGAAATGTAAACGGCGGAGAATTGGGAGAGAGAATAGGTCAGATAAGAACTGCTTCTTCAATTGTGGATTATGTTGCCCAGTTTATGCTGAATAACTTTGGAGAAGGCTCAGGAGTTATGAATATAGAACTAAAATCTCTTGAACCTGAAATGGAAACTCAGCTTTCGATAAAAGATTTCCATAAACAGGAGGATAAGCAGGAAGAAAACGATGAGAAAGCGAGCGAAAAGGCAAGTCATGAAGGACTTACATGCCCACACTGTGGTGGGCCTGCGAAAAGACTTGGAAGTTGCGCAATTTATTGCACAAATTGTAAGCAGACAACGAGAGCGGGCTGCGGGGAATAAATTATAATTGAGTTATAAGACGTTAAAACGATTAAGAATAAATAATTATCTATTCTATACTGATATGCTCAGGCATTAGATATTTACATTAGTTATAATAATCTTATTTAGTATTTGCAATTCTCAGAGCTTCCAGGCATGTTTCTTCTAGGGTTGGAAAAATAGGTTTATTTGGGGCATCTAATGAGAAATCATATTTTATTGTGCGCAATTGAGGGAATTTACCATCGCTGCCTATGCAAACTCGAGTACTTTTATCATATCTGCAGTGGGTTGTAAATTGTCCTAGCTCAAATCTAGTCATTGCGCTGTATACTTTATCACATTCATGAACTTCCCAATTAGGAAGCCAGAACATTACGCAGCCTTTTTTTCCTTTTTCTAATCCTGCCTCATCAAGATATAGATAACTGCGTTACTTATGTCTCATAACATATCTTAGAAGAAAGAATGAATTAACTGTTTCTTCATCTGAATACTTTGCATCTTTCTCTTTACAAGATGCTTTAACTCATCAGTATTTTGTG
>Ga0208373_1000775_pt1 | contig 49943 bp, 40 predicted proteins | sample RifOxyC2_FD_184036 | JGI IMG/M metagenome (GOLD analysis project Ga0208373, IMG submission 184036) | Soil microbial communities from Rifle, Colorado - Rifle Oxygen_injection C2 (SPAdes) | ecosystem: Environmental > Terrestrial > Deep subsurface > Rock core/Sediment | place: Rifle, Colorado...
GTATTGATGAAGCAAAAGTCTGTCTTCCTGAAAACTTCTATGGATCAAAAGAATTTACTGTTGATGCTACTAAACCACAAGGAACTATTACCATTAACTCGGAAGAAAGTATAACTAACAATAAAGAAGTGGAGCTAACTCTAAGTGCCAGTGATGCTCTGTCAGGAGTCACCTCGATGATGATCTCTGAAAGTAGTTCCTTCACTGGAGCATCGTGGGAATCATACTCTACCACTAAAGCCTACACTCTCACATCATCTGACGGTACAAAGACTGTCTATGTAAAGTTCAGAGACGCAGCGGGGAATGAATCCTCTGTGTATAGTGACACGATCACTTTAGATACCACAGACCCAGAAGGCCCAGTTGTTATTGAGAGTCCTACCAGTAATGAATACACCAATAGCCAAACGATCACCTTAGAACTCTCGGGAACAGATGAACTTACCGAAGTCGTCTCTATGATGATCTGTGAGAATGAAAGCTTTGAAGGGTGCAGCTGGGAGACATACTCTACGACTAAAGAGTTTATCCTTTCTTCCGGAGATGGAGTAAAGACTCTGTATGTGAAATACCAAGATGGAGCTGGTAACCAGAGTGCCACCCAAACAGTTACCATTACTCTGGATACCACGACTACCATTAATCTCACCAAGATCAACGATACTGACTTTAATGCAGATCTGACCGATTGGGAAGTCAATACCAAAAGACCTGCCTTCATGGGAACTGGAGAACCAGGATCAACGATCACTATCTACTCTGATGAGGTCATAATCGGAACCACTACCGTAGATGAAGAAGGTAACTGGAGCTTTACTCCAGAAACCGACCTTACTGAAGGAGACCATACTATTACCTTTACCTCTACAGACTTAGCCTCTAACACCGATACTCTTACCTTTAACTTGAATGTATTGGGAACCTCTAACGTTCAAGAGCTTCCAGATACCGGTGTCTCTATCATAATTATTCTTTTTCTTACCCTAATTACTTTCTGGTTAGCAGTGAACTTCCGCGTGATTGAAAGATTACAAAAATATTTGAGAAGGTAAATGCATGAAAAAAATTGGTAAAAACAAACAAAGTTTTGATCTTTATGAATTGACTGAATCCGAGTGCAAAAATCTATTTGCAAAACAGCAAGCATGTTTAAAAAACACCTATCCACATAAGGGAAAAGGCGGATACTCTTCAGCGGTGATGACTGTTTTGGGACATATTTACGAAGGAGCTTCTTATGAATCTGACACTCAAAGTTTGACCATGCATGGAGAAGCTGTAGCTTTTACTCATGCGAATCTACACGGTGAATCAGAAGTGATCGCCATTACTGGTCCAAATTGTCATATCTGTAAACAGCTTATTTGGGAAAGTTCTTTGCGTTCGAAGATTGATATTATTGTGGTGATTAGAGAAGAAGGAAAAATCAAGCAGATTCCAATTTCAGATTTAATGCCATATCCTTGGCCAGAGATAAAATAGATTTTTAGATTCTTTCGGGAAGACTTTGATAGAGAGAGAGGTATTTCTTGATAATTTTATTCCAGGTATAATTTTTACTAGTTTTAACGCCACTGCTGGCTATCCGCTTTCTTTCTTTTTCATTCTGAAGTAAGTAAACAATCTTTTTCGTGAGATCGTTAACATCTCCTTTTGTAAACAATAAACCATTTTTCCCATTAACAATAAAAGTTTTCAGTCCGCCGACGTTTGACGCAATTATCGGAGTACCACAAGACATGGATTCCATGGCCACGAGTCCAAAAGTCTCATGGTGTGAAGGCATGATGGTAATGTCAGCACTATTGTAATAATAGTGTAGGTCTTGATGCGGTTGAGCTTCACGCATAATGATCTTATTTTCCAATCCACAAGACTTTATGAGTTTCTGCATTTCTAAATAATAGGAATCGAGTTTGTCTCCACCGGTAATAATAAGTTTAAGATTTGGAATGACATCTGAAAGTTGACACAGAGCTTTGATCAAAATAGGGAGACCTTTGATTGGATCCATACGACCGACAAAAAGAAGATATTTGTCGTTGGATGAGAGTCTGAGTTTCTGTAAAGATTCTTTTTTGGTGCAGTCGTAAAAATTATTAAAACAGATTCCCGGAGGAATAATCTCAATTTTTTGGGGATTGGAATGATAATAATGGATCAAGTCATCTTTTTCATGGCTGGTATTAGCAATAATTTTATCCGCTTTTTCCACAATTTTTTGTTCATAAGAGACACGTTTTTTGTCCTCAATATAATCTTTCATATAGTATCTTTTAATCTTTTCTAAAGTCCAAAAAGATTGGACTAAGGGTATCTGAAGCTGTTTTTTGACTTCAATACCGACAATTCCGGAAAGATAATAAAAAGCGTGAATAAAATCATACGATTTATTATTAGTAATTTCCTTAGCAAATTTTTGGGGATTTTTCACAATTTCATCTCGACTAATGGGAAGTTCAAAAAGATTTAAGTTGTTCTGATTTTTTTGATAGGGAAGATTTTCTTTTTGACTGCTGGTATAAATATCAATTTTATAATAAGAAGGAAGATGGGTTACGAGGTTAAATAAATTTACCTGTCCGCCTCCAGCATGACTTTTACCAAAGAAGGAAAATGGTGAAATGGGTAGTGCAATGACTGCAATTTTCATAGTTTCATTATTTTAACCTAACTTATATTTTTTCACAAACTTCAGATTTGAGTAAGAAAATAAATATTAAGGCACGTTGAAATTATCATTATGGGGATAAGTGTCCACAGAATTTTTTGATGTTTTTTTGCCACTTTTTCCAAAACTCCTCCAGACAATATTGCTATAAATGGATAAAGAGGAAGAAGATACCATGAGAGTTTTGTTTGGGTAAGGGTAATAATTGAAAAAAATAAACAGATTATTAGAAGTAAAAACTGCATAGATTTTTCTTGCAACAAGTTTTTTTCCATAAATAGAAAGATTAAGGAAACGAAAAATAAGATAGCGGTCGAGAAAAAATAAGGCGAGAACATAATTTGAAAATAAAACCAAAAAGGTTCTCCATGTCCTTCTAGAGGTGTTAATCCGCGGGCGAATAAATGATAGTGAAGGTATTCATTGATAAATTGAGAGTCGAATTTCACATACATCATGAAGTGCCAGGGAATGATTGCAAGGGCAATTAAAACTAAAATAATTAGACTTTCTTTTTTCGGGAACGGTTTTTCTTTATTTATTATTAGTAACAAAATTAGAGAGATAAAAGGGATTAAGCCCAGAGGTCCTTTTATAAGTATGGCTAAAGAAGAAGCTATAATCCCGAAATACGGTAAGGTCTTTCGCTGTTTGTAAAATTGATAAAAATCATAAAAAGCAACTAGCATAAAAAGAATCTGCAAAGAATCGGAATCAGCTGAACGAAAATTATGAGTGGCAAAAATTCCCGCGGGATTACTAATAAATAGCTGTGTAACAGTTAGGAGAAAAAATCCGGAGATTAAACCAGCCTTTGTTGAATATAGAGATTTTCCAATCAAGAAAACCAATAGAATTATCAGAAATCCGGAGAGAGCCGAGATAAAACGGAAGCCAAAATTATTGGCGCCAAGAATTTGAACACTTGCCATTGTCAAATAATAAAACAGAGGTGGTTTTTCAAAGAAGAATTTTCCTTCATATTTCAAAATCAAAGGATTTTCTAAATTCAGACTTTCAGTAACGACTTTAATATTTGTTCCTTCGTCCCAGCGTTGAATCTCAGGACTTCCTAGTTTGTAAAAACAAAAGAGAAGAGAAAGGATGATAAGGAGGATAAAAAGAAATTTTTCTAGAAGTGACATTTTAGGAATATTAATTAGTAAACGATCATGGCTGTTTTAAAATAACTCCAACGGTTATTGAAGGTATCTTTACTTAAAGAGATATCTCCACGCCAAGGATCGTTGATTAAAATCCGATCAGGATTATCTTTGGTGCCAGTGAAACCTTTGACAATATAAGAGTGCATGCCGCTTACTGCATAGATGTACGTTCCGTCCGTAGCTGTCCAAGAGATATTAGTTGGAGTTGACCAGCCGTTTTGTCCCCAGACCATGACTGGATTTCCTTTTTCAACTTCTGAGAGTAGATCGGTCAAATTCCAATTGGTCATAATTTGATTACTGCGATATTTGGAAACTGCGGTTGAAATCGGTTCCCAATAAGTGCCGTAGTTTTCAACATAGCCTTTATGAGGATTACCGCTACCTCGGGTTCCCACTATTCCAATTTCGTTTTTCAGAGTACTTTCGGAAACTGAAACTCCGCGATAGCTGAGCATCATTCTCGCCGCGGCAATATTACAGGTATAAGATTCGGCCTGAGAATATAAGGGAACGTTCAGAGAAAAAATATTCGGACGGGTAGTAAACTGGTTTACATATTTATTTATTGAAGCAAGACCATCAATACTTTCAATTCCTGCTTCAATAGTAACATTATAACTAGTACTGTAAGAGAGGCTGTTTTCCAAGGTAAAAATTAAGGTATTTCCATTCCAAGAGTAGGTGCCGGAGACAGCGGGAGAAATTTTGAATTTACTTTCAGCTGAAGCATGATTTACTTCCTCATTAAAAGTAATCAAGATTTGCGGATTCAAATCAATATTCACAGCATGGAGACCGGGAGAGAAACTAATAACTTCAACTGGCCCGATAGTCTTAAATTGGTATTGGATATCGTTTTCGATAATTCCACCTTTTTTACTAGCAATTCCTTTTGTCAGAATAATTTGATATTCAGTGTCTTTGTTAAAGCTACTTTTAGGTTTGAAGGTTAACTTTTTTTCTTCTACAAAATTTACCTCTCCTTCAATTTCGGGCGTGATTCTAAAATAGGAACTGAAATTATTTGTAGCAAGCTCTTCCCCAAATTCAATCAGAATTTCACGGTCAACTTTGACCCCTGTTTCTTTATCACTTGGAGAAACGCTTTTTATAAGAGGGGCAGCGACGGTAGTAAAAGACAGTTTATAAATACTTTTTTCCTCACCCTTTTGAATAATCTCACTGGTAACTAAATTGATTGAAACCGGAGTCTGAAAAACTTCCCACTGATAATTCGTATTTTGAGGCAGTTTTTGTTTAGGCTTTATAATGATCATAGCGGTTCCATTTTTGATAATCTCAGTTTCAATTTCCGGATTGCTAACTACTTTGTACAAACAGTTATTCGAGTCATTTTTATTTAAATCAAGAACTAGGAATTGATCGGTTAGAATATCAGTGTCTTCATTTGTAATAGAACTCTCAGTTACTAAAGGAAGGGAGTCACTCTCAAACTCTAAATAGTGTTCGTTTCCCGGATCAGAAAAAAGGGGATTTGCAATATAAGAAACATAAATCATAACTTTTTGTTCCGGAAGAAAAGATTGTTGCGGAATAAATTCGATTTTTCTGGTAAAAGGAAGAAAACCAAAATATTTATAAATTTTCCACTCACCCAGAATTTCTGGATTCATGTGCGGATCGATTTTATCTGCATAAATAGGAGAATTAAAAATGATGGTAATTGGTTTTCGAGAATCATTGTAAACACTCTTTGCTACGGCCGGTTTGATATTAACAAGGGTATAAAGTCCATATATTGAGAGTGGCAGAATTAGTAAATTCAGAATGATAAAGGTGTAGGTTTTTGTAATCTTAATAAAGGAATAAACCGTATCTATTTTGTCTTTTGGGGGAGATTTTTTGGTGTTTGTCGGTGAAGAATTTGTAGAAGAGTATAGGGGAACGATTGCTTCCAGCGCTTTTTTGGCTGCTCTTTCATTTTTCTTTTTAATTATTTTGCGCGTGATAACAAAAATATCTACTGCGATAATAGTGATTGCGCAGAGTAATAAGAGACAAAACTGTATTTCAAAAAGATTGTCTGTAATTATTTCCATAGTTCGTAAATATCATTCATGGTAACATAAAATACCGGTCCTTTATCTTCACTATACAAATGATCGTCAATACTGTTTAGAATAAGCTCCATTTTGGCTTCATCTTGAGATTCTTTGGATTGAAACCACTGCGGGTGAGATAAATAGACCACGGCTTTAGGGGTATCAATAATTGGGTGATCGTAATTTTGATAAAATCGATTTAACATATTTTCGCCGCTGTATGCCCATGAATCAGCTCCGTTATTGGGGATTTCCAAAATATTAAAGGTATTATTTGAAGTGATATTCTGATTATTTTTATCCGGATAAAATGGTTGTGATAAAGAATTTAAATCCCAAGGACTAGTAAGAATTCCTCCCCAGAGATATTTTTCCCGACCAGAAGCATCGTATTTAAAACCTTGATTTTGTAGAACTTGTAAAACTTTTTCATCTGCAAACCAACCGCCAGCTCGATATCCACTCGGATTGGAAAATCCGTGAACTTGAAATTGTTTTATTGCCCAAGCGATAATTTTCCCCAACTCTTCTTCTGTATAGCTAGTTGTTAAAACGTCGTAACCGTCAGTATTTTTTCCCCACTTTGATTCTTTCCGTACGCTAACTCCGGAGGCTTCAATTAGATCATAATGCATGTGCAGATGTAGTTGAACCTCATCACCATAAATTTCCTGTCTTTGTTTTACAAAAGAGGTTAGATAGTTAGCTCTTTCTGCTGAAACCACTGAAGGAAGATAAATCCGCGGATTAAAAAAGTGAGTGAGGGGGATATTATAATGTCGGTTTACTTGAGCCGTAATTGCGTCTAAATAGCTTTGATTGACATCGAAACCTTCCCAATCAAATGTCCAAGCTACGTAGACCGGAGCCGAAAGATAAAATTGCTGTTTGCTTCCAAGAGGTATGCTTTGTTCATTTTCACAAAAAATTGTATAGGTATTATAATTTATCTTTTGAAGATCAATAACAGCTTGATATTTTTGCGTTCCAATCTCTTGTAGCTTTTCTCGAATGCCAGCCTCAGGAATTTGATAATAGAGATCTTCGGTTTCATTACTTCTAACTTCTACAGTAAAGATTAAAGAGGATAATCCGTATTTCTTTGGTGCGTTTTTGGTATACCACTGTCGATCGATTGTGGTTAGATATTTTTGATGATAGCTATCTGCGAGGATAATTTTATAATTGGAGATGTTATCTGATTGATTATTAAAATTATTCTTAGCAATAGGGAAATCGGTTCCATAATAGAGGAAATAACGGTTATCGTTTTTTAAGGGATAAATTTTTTCTTTCAGATTAAAAGTAATTGTGGTATTTGTCGTTCCCGAATTTTCAATTTTAAAAGGTATTTGGAAGTAGTGGTTATCTAGAAAGTAAACAAGGAGAAGATCTGTACCGTTTTCCTTTGATTGTTCTTTTTCGACCATTTCCTGATGATTAAAAGTTAAGGCAATGGAAGTGCTATCATTGATAGCGACAATCGAAGAGATGTTTTGAACATCCAGTTGTTTAAAGTAATTGTAATTCTGATTAAACCAGGGTAACTCTCCGTTATCGATTATTTCCAAAGTAACAGAAGGAAGTGGTTCAATATTTCTCTGGAAGATACGGCTAGGATCAATGGTGCTTCCAAATAGTGTTCCTTTACCGTAATTCAGATTCCAAATAACAATACCAATGAGAGTAAAAGCGAGAATGAAGTGTCTTTTTTTGGGGCGATATTTTCCTTTTCCGGAAGGATTTAACCGTGGGAGTCTAAAGATTGACGGCGAAATTTTCCAATTTAAAGAGGAGATAAATGCCGAGAGAATAAAAAGAACAAATAATAAAAGAGTTACGGTTATTGGACTTGTGAACTGTCTTCCACCCAAATTTTGATATAAGAAGAGTAGTAGTAAATGGACGATAAAAAGATCGAAGGCGTCCCGACCAAAATAATTCATCACTTCCCAAAAAAGATCAAAGGGTTTAATTTTTTTGGTATTGTCATAGATAAGATAAAGCAAAAAAACACTAACAACACCTAAAGCTAAAAAGTTTATCGAAGGTGGCCAACGGTGAAGAGGTTCGAGCAGTGGTAGATAATATTGGTTACTGATAAACGAGGCGAAGATAATAAAAATTGTTAAAATAATCCCCGCTTTGAGTTCCAATGATTCGCGTATTGACAAGGAGGTTGTATGAAAAAGATATCTACCCCAATAAATTCCAAAAAGAAAAACCGGAAGATATTGAAATAGGGGGAAATAAAGAAGGCTAGCGTCTCCCACAAAAAGAGCCTTGATTTCCTTATACGGAGAAGGAATATTTAAAGTATATAAAAGCATTCCTAAAAAATAGAAAATGATAGAGATAACTGCTGTGAGCAATAAACTGGAAGAAAGTTTTCGATAAATTTTTCGCAAGACGATGCTGGAGAAGCTGAGGAAAATAAACGGAAACAAAAATTCGGTAAAATTGGGAACGTCTTGAAAAATAAAGATAGCAGTAATTTTCCGTAGATCAATAGGATAGATACTAAATATATTAGCTCTAACGACAAAAGCTAGGATATAAAATCCAATAAGAAGGTAAAATGTTCGGGAAAAAAACTTTTTAGTTTTTTCTTTTAAAACAGTATTATTTTGAAGATATCCATAATACAATGAAGCGCCAGAGACAAATAGAAACATGGTAAAACAGATAATATTTCCGGTGCGGGCGATTGTGGTTAGAATTAGATTAGAACTATCATGAAAGAAGAAGATTCCGTGAGCTAAAATCATGAAGATTACTGAAATACCACGGATAAAGTCTAGAGAATCTTCTCGTTTAATATTAAGGCTTTGTTGATTATGACTTTCGTTCATCCGAAATAATTTATTTTCTATAGTGAACTCAAAACAAAATGACATTTCCTTTTGAGTTCATTTATAACGATTTTCAATTATTAAATCTGACACTCTGTTTTGGAATCGCTATATATTAGAATACCAATTATGGATTATTTTGTACATTCACATAAATTAATTACCTGTTTTAATGATAGCTTAAATTTGAAAATCGTACATTTTACTCTTGACAAGTATTAGCAGACAGATATAATAAGTGCTAGTAAGATTTCTAGTTTTTTAATAGCTTGGAAATCACACTAAAGGAGGCTTTATATGCCAGATCTTTCGGAAAGACAAGCAAAACTGCTTCAGGTAATTATTGATGAATATGTGGCTACGGCCGAACCGGTTGGTTCAGAAACAATTGTTAAAAAATTTGATCTTGGAGTTTCTCCCGCTACTATTCGTAACGATATGGTTAGACTGGCAGAAGAAGGATATTTAGAAAAATCATACTCTTCATCTGGTCGTGTGCCGACTCCGCTTGGTTTTCGTTTTTACATCAAAACTTTGATGGCTGAGAAAAAATTACCAGTAGCTTCCGAAGTCGCTCTACGTCAAAGACTTTATGAAAAGAGATTTAAAGAAGAAGATTTTCTACGCGATGCGGTTTCGGCGCTAGCCACTGAAACCAATAAAATGGCGATGGGAAGTATTGAAAACGGGCCTTTTTATTATGCTGGAATTGCGAATATTTTAGATGCGCCTGAGTTTTTTGACATCGATCTAACCAAAACTGTTTTGGGTTTACTTGATCAACAGGAATATTTATGGAATATGCTATCAAAAGTAGTTTCTGATGAACCGGTGACTGTCCTTATTGGTGACGAATCAGGGATGCAGATGATGAGACCTTGTTCGATTGTTTTTTCGAAATATCAGCTTGGAAATAGAGAAGGTTATGTCGGAATTTTGGGACCAGCCCGAATGAAATATCCTCAAGTGGTTCCAACCGTGCGTTATATCCGTAATCTAATTGAGGAACTTTTGGGAAATTGGTGAGCTTAAATGATCATGGCAGTAAAAAATACTACTCGAAATCAAGAAGCCCCATCAAAAAGATTAATGATTGCACTTAATATAATTAAGGTAATTGTAGTTCTTATTTTGGCAGGAACAATTACCTATTTGTCTGATAATTTTCACAACTTTGAAATGGTGGACAAAGACGTAGAATATGGAATTTGGCATGGTTTTCCACTTTCATTTTATTTTGAAGGGTATCATATAAATTGGGGAAATTATCCGGAAACGCCAATTGCAGATTGGGTGAATATTAGGCGATATAATTATGTAAACATGGCAATAGATTTTATCATTTATGCAATTTTTATCGGGGGAATACTGTATTTAATTGAGAAAGGTTTGAAAAAACTTTTGAAAATTACTTGGTAGCATTTAATTTTAAAACAAAAATAATCATGTTAAAAAAAGAAGATCCAAAAACTAAATCAACGCAGACTAAAGAAGAACAAAAGCAAGGCGAAAAGAATAAACAATCTGTAAAGCAAACGGAGAATCAATTAAATCATTTGCAATCTGAGAATGAGGCTTTGCGGTTAAAAAATCAAGACTTGGAGAATAAGTTAAAGAGAGCTATAGCTGACTATCAAAATTTAGAAACCAGAATTGCTCGACAAAGGCAGGAATTAGCAGATTATTTTAAGAAAGATATTGTAGTTAAATTTCTACCGGTTTTAGATAATTTGGAACGAGCCAGTAAAACAATAAACGATCAGGGACTAAAATTCGTCGTCAAGCAATTTCACAATCTTTTGGAAGAAGTGGGATTGAAAATCGTAGGTCAGGTTGGGCAGGAGTTTGATCCACATCAACATGAATGTATTGAAGTTGTAAATGGTGATGAAAATAAAGTGATTGAAGTTTTAGAAAAGGGTTATTCTTTGAGCGAAAAAATCGTTCGTCCTGCCAAAGTAAAGGTGGGAAGAAAGAATTAAAATTATAAATTAAACATTATTTAATATTTAAGGAGGAAAATTAAAATGGGAAAAATTATTGGTATTGATTTGGGAACAACAAACTCTTGTGTGGCCGTGATGGAAGGTGGTTCACCCAAAGTGATTCATTCAGCTGAAGGTGAAAATACTATTCCTTCCGTTGTGGATCCCTCTAAAAATTTGGTGGGAAGAGTGGCCAAGCGACAAGCAGTTGTAAATCCTAAAAACACAATCTTCTCAATTAAACGTTTAATGGGAAGACGCTTTAAAGATAAATCGGTTCAAAGCGACATGAAATGGTTGCCGTATGACATTAAAGAGGGAAAAAACGGAATGGCAGTCGTTGAAATCGAGGGAAAAACTTATTCTCCTCAAGAGATTTCTGCCCAGATCTTACAAAAATGTAAAGTCGATGCCGAAAGTTACTTAGGGGAAAAAGTTACTCAAGCTGTGATTACAGTTCCCGCTTATTTTGATGACAGTCAAAGACAAGCGACAAAACAAGCCGGAGAAATTGCAGGACTCAAGGTCGAAAGAATTGTAAACGAACCAACCGCTTCTTCTCTAGCCTATGGTCTTGATAAGAAAAAAGCCGAAACCGTGGCTGTTTACGATTTCGGTGGAGGAACCTTTGATATCTCAATTCTAGATCTTGGTGAAGGAGTTTATGAGGTAAAATCCACAAATGGAGATACTCATCTTGGTGGTGATGACTTTGATCAAAGAATTTTAGACTTTCTAGCCGAAGATTTTAAGAAAAAAGAGGGAATTGATCTTAAGAAAGATCGACAGGCATTACAAAGACTCCGTGATGGAGCGGAAAAAGCGAAGATTGAACTTTCTTCTTCACAGGAATCAGAGATCTCAATTCCTTTTATAACCGCTGATCAAACAGGTCCAAAACATCTTAATTACAAACTGACTCGGGCAAAACTGGAACAGCTTACTGATGACCTCATCCAAAAATCAATTAAACCATGTGAAGAAGCTCTAAAAGATGCGAAACTAACAAAAAAAGATATAGATGAAGTGATTCTCGTGGGTGGAATGACCAGAATGCCCAAGATGCAGGAAGTCGTAAAGAAATTCTTTGAAAAGGAACCGCACAAGGGAATTAATCCTGATGAAGTGGTAGCTGTCGGAGCCGCAATTCAGGCAGGAGTTTTGGGTGGAGAGGTTACCGATGTGCAGCTTATCGATGTCACTCCCCTAACCTTAGGATTGGAAACCTTGGGTGGAGTTAGAACTCCCTTAATTGAGAGAAACTCGCGAATTCCGACTGAAAAAATTCAAGTCTTTTCAACTGCGGGTGATAATCAGACTCAGGTAGAAATAAATGTTTTACAGGGAGAACGTGAATTTGCCGCTGATAATAAGTCACTGGGACGATTTATCCTTGACGGAATTCCTCCTGCACCACGTGGTATTCCTCAGATTGAGGTTAAATTCGACATTGATGCCAACGGAATTTTGAATGTTTTAGCTAAAGATAAAGCAACCGGAAAAGAACAAAAGATTACAATCACTGGTTCAACAGGTCTTGCTAAAGATGAAGTGGAAAAGATGACCAAAGATGCCGAAGCGCATGCTGAAGAGGATAAGAATAAAAAAGAAAAAATCGAAGCCAAAAATGTGGCAGACAATCTTTGTTATCAAGCCGAAAAAACTCTGAAAGATCTGGGAGACAAGATAAAGCCTGATGATAAGAAAAACATTGAAGAAAAAGTAAAAGAGTTACGGGGAATGTTGGAAACAGCGGAGGTTGATACCTTGAAGAAAAAGACTGAAGAACTCGGTCAAGATCTGCAAAAGATAGGACAAGCGATGTATCAACAGCAAGGTCAACCGGGTCAAAATACTGAAGAGAAATCTGAAGACAAAGGAGATGGAAAGACCGAAGATGACTCCAATAATTCAACCAAAGAGGGCGATGTAAAAGAAGGGGAAGTAGTTGAGTAATAGAGATTAGATATTATATGATATTAAGAGTAGGGACAGGGCAATGCCCTGTCCCTACATAGTTTATTTCAAGATAAAATAAAACCACAGCTAAAGATGTGGTTGAATTCCTTAAAATATTTTGCCGGAGGCGAAAGCGAAAAAGAGTGTCACGGATTTATCCGTGAGAATCTATGCCAATCAAAGAGATCGAATACAAAATTCAGATTACCGGAATGCAGATGAAAACCTTGGAAAAATGGTTATCAGGTAAGGCAAAGTTTATCAAAAATAAACATCAGATTGATTATTATCTAGAAGATCCGCAGAAACCGTTTACTTTTATCAATAAAAAAGGTTTCAAAGATGCGATTGATTATTTCCGAATCAGAATCGATAATAGTGGTGACTCTACCTGTTTAAAGCATTTTCATAAAGATAATTTGGGAAACTACACCCATTGTGATGAATACGAAGTAAAAGTTGAAAATGGTATCGAACTGCTAACTTTATATAAAACATTGGGATACAAAGAGCTTATTGTGATTGACAAAGAAAGAAAAGTTTATGAGTATCCTGGTTTTGAAATTGGAGTTGATACTGTAAAAGGTTTGGGTAACTTTGTAGAAGTAGAGCTCAAAAAAGAGGTTACAGATGTTAAAGATGGACATAGATTGATTGAGAAATTATTATTAGAGATAGGGATTAAAGAGTATAATAAACAGAATCGGGGTTACGTCTCGATGATGCTTAATCCGGACTACGATTTTGCAACTCATGAAGAGATTTAATTTTTTTATTGTAAAAGGTAATTATGGCTACAAAACGTGATTATTATGAAATTTTAGGGGTAACAAAAAGCTCTACTGCCAGTGAGATAAAAAGTGCCTATCGAAAACTGGCCTTGAAATATCATCCGGATCGTAATAAAGAACCGGATGCCAATGAAAAATTCAAAGAAATTAACCAAGCATACGAAGTGCTTTCGGATACGAAAAAGCGTCAGACTTATGATCAATATGGTCACGCCGCTTTTGATCAGCAAAGCGGTTTTGGCGGTTGGAATCAGCAGGGAGCTCAGGGCGGATCGTACCGCGTTTATACTGACGGTGACTTCGGTGGATTTTCAGATCCCTTTGATATTTTCGAACAGTTTTTTGGTGATACTTCTCCCTTTGGATTTCGTACTTCAAATAGTCGAAGTCGGAGAAATCCTCAAACTGAACATGGTCGAGGAGAGGATTTACGGTACACCTTAGAAATTCGCTTTGAAGATGCGGTAAAGGGATCAACTCAGGAAATTTCATACAAACGTTTTGAAAAATGTGAAACCTGTCATGGGTCTGGAGCCAAAAAAGGAACAGGGTCAAAAACTTGTCCCATCTGTCATGGATCAGGTCAGGAACAGCGAATGCAACAGACTATCTTTGGATCTTTTGCCACAACCAGAGTTTGTAATCGCTGTGGTGGACAGGGAAAGATCATCGAAAATCCGTGTTCAAATTGTCGCGGTACCGGGAGAGTAAAAAAATCAAAAAGTCTGACAATCAAGATTCCCGCCGGAGTAAATATGGGTACGGAAATTCGGTATACGGGGGATGGAGATGTGGGCGAACGAGGTTCGATAAACGGAGATCTTTATATTGCTATCAGAATAAAACCGCACAAATATTTTGTACGTCGTAATAACGATATTTATTTAGAAATTCCGCTTACCTTTTCACAAGCGGCTTTAGGTGATGTTGTGAATGTTCCTACAATTGATGGTGAAGTGAAACTAAAGGTGCCTGCCGGTACTCAAACCGGTACTGAATTTAGACTCAAAAATGAGGGGGTTCCCTATTTATCTAGTAGTACGCGTGGAGATCAATATATAAAAGTAAAGGTTCGAACACCTCAAAAACTGACACGTCGCCAAAAAGAAATTCTTGAGGAGCTGCAACAAGAAGAAAAGCCTCAAGAGTTCTGGAAACAATTTTTTGGTTAAAATGCTAGATATTACATTACGAGATTAAAATATTGAGATATTAAGTAAAAAGTTATCTCTTAATATCATGATATTTCTATATCTTTATCTATTTCTTTCCTTTTTTCTTTTCACCTTTTCCTTTTTCTGTTAAGATTATCTTAATCAAAAATTTACCTTGGAGAATTATTATGAGTGAAGTTTTTTCTGGTGTTGAGAAGCTGGAAGCCTTGAAGTTTGTAGAAGAAAAAGAACAAAGGGAAATTTTAGATCAGATCGAAGTTATAGCTCCTACTTTGCAAAAAGAAGGGGTTATGTCGGGAGTAATTGTTGATGCCTCTTTGGGAGGATCCAATATCGAAATGGGTCAGGCTTCAAAATCAAATTTGATGATTGTAGGTTTGGAAAAAGATACGAAACAGACAGAGGAAGCTCTTCAAGACCATGGCTATGGAGTAGAATCTGTTTCAGTTGGAGACAATAAAAGGCTTTCAATTTCAAAAGAAGGAAGTCAGACAAATGGTTCGTGTGATATTGTTTTTGGAAATATGGTCGAAGGAAATATTGTGGAAGTAAAAATGGGAGATAAAGTAGTACGGCTCAGAGTAAGTGAAGAGTCTATTGGAATTGGTGGAGTGGAAGTTCCGGTATTATATATTGTAAGTGAAGATGAATTGGAACAGGCTTATATAGAAGCTTTAGGAAAAGGTGATTTTGCAGAGGTAAAAAAATTACAGCGAATTTTACAACAAGAAAGAATTGACGTTTGTGAGGAAAAATACAAGCTTCAACTTGGAGAAAATCAGGAAGGTAAAGCAGAATCATCGACAGAGTTATTAAAACAGCCTCTGATGGATGAGCAGCAGTTACAAGAAGCTAGAAATTTGGATGTTGAAAGCTGGCAGGAATTTGATTTTGAATATACTTATCCGGGTTTACAAGGACTCATTATTAGTGAACAAAGATTATTTTTGGAAAAGTGGGAAGAGATGAAGGCTAAATATGGAGATAGAGTCAAAGATAAAATGTCTATGCAAGAGCTTTATAATCTGATGTATGAGGATGGATATTTTGATGATTTGGAAGAACAAAGTGATAAAGTAAAAATCTTAGGATCAATTGGACAGATTCAGGGAACTGAAGCTCAAAGTGAATATTCTCAAGAAGATGCTATTATTCTTCTGGAGCAGGTGATGTTAGAATCCGTTTCTCGTAATTTGGGTAAAACAAAGGGAGACAAAAGAGTTTTTAGTTTACTTGTACGCACTCGAAAGTTTGAAACTGCAAATGCCTCTGGAGTTGCATCTACCTCTAAAGGTCAAAATTAATTAAATAGTAGAAAGGATTTCTTATGGATAACTTTGATCAAAATCAAAACAATAATAGTTCACAAGTTACAGATAATCCAGTTCCTCATGATCAAACTCAAAATCAATCTTTTGTAACTCCAAGTTCCGATGTGGAAATAGAGAGTCAGCCAGTATTCCCTAAAGTTGAATCTTCGGAACAAAATATTTCAGATCCTCCTATTATTAAAAAAGGTTACGGAGATAACTATGAAGAGAATGAAGGCGTAAAAGAAATTCCAGTTTCTCACCTCACAACAGAACAGGTTATTTTTGAAGATACCAAAAATTATCCGCAAGCACAGCCAAAAAATCAAGAGATAAACGAAGATAATAAGGTGCAAAAAGCAATCGATAAATTAGCAGCAGAAGCTATAAAAGAACCGATTATCCAAAAACCAGCAGAGGTAGCTTCTGTAGAGATTAAAGAAGTTTCGACGCAACGTATTCCCACAAATATGGAAAGTGAGATAGCTTCTCAGTCCTCAGTTCCACCAATTACTACAGCTGTTGATAATCAAGGTGTTTCTATGGCAAATGACCAATTTGTCGAAAAACTTGATCTGGAACCGAATGCCCAGCAAGTTTTTGAAGAAGCGGCAAGTTCTGATAACCCTGAGCAAGTTTTTGACGCGGTAGAGCAAAGCAAAGATGAAAAATTAGCTCAAGAGTTGATTCAAAAATCCGGATTATCTCCGGAAATTGTTCAAAAAGCTTTACAGGAAAAAACTCAAAAAATTCAAGAAGAACAATCTTCTGTTCCTCCCCGACCTATTTCTGAAGTAACAACACAAGAGGCCAAAGCAGTTTTGGGAGAAGAAGAATACCAAAAAGAAGCTCAGGATTTACAATCTATTAATCAACCAAGTTCTGACAATAATAGTAATTCTTAGTTTTATTATTCGTATCTTAGAGCTTCAATGGGATCGAGTTTGGAAGCGCGTGAGGCTGGATATAAGCCAGCAAGAATTCCAATTAGTACGGCAAAGAAAATACTTCCAACTGCTAATTCCCAGGGAAAGGTAAAGAAATTTTGAGAGCTTTCACCGATATTTTTCAGGTAGATATTTAAAAATACCTGTAGTCCATAAGCGCTGAAATATCCGAAAAACGCTCCGGCAACTCCACCAAGAAATCCAATCAAACCGGCTTCAGTAATAAAAATCATACGGATGTTAGCATTTGTGGCTCCGATTGCTTTCATAACTCCAATCTCTTTAGTCCTTTCGTAAATAGACATGATCATCGTATTAATTATCCCAATAGAAGCAACAAATAAAGCGATTAAACCAAAAATAGCCAAGACTGCTTGAATGACAATAAAGATAGTATTAATCATGCCGATAAGATCTTCGACAGTGATTGCATCAAAATCCATTTCCTTAATTTTCTTAGCAACTTCTTTGGTATTACTTAGGTCATCAGTGTTTACATAAAGAAATGGATATCCGGTATTTTCCAAATAATCTTCTTTTGTCGTATTTTCTTTTTTGGAGACTTTAACCTCAATTTCTTTTTCTAGAGGAAGAGCATAATTGAGTTGATCTTCTCCAACATCAATTACTGCTACAATTATCTGTTCTATTACGATTTCTTCGCCACCACTATTATTCATAAACATCATTCCACCACTACCTTCTTTGGCAAACCGGATATTCAGCTTTTTTCCAATTACATCTTGAGGATTTACTTGATAGGTATCTGTAAAGTGTTGTGAAACTAGGACATTATTTTTATTCTGATACCAATTATGCATACTGCCGGCAAGAACACCTTTGATATAAGTATCAGATTCCAAAACGTCAAATCCAAATCCCATGATATTTGTAATCTCTTTTTCTTGTCCTTCTAATTTGGCACTTTTGGGTATCGACATGGTCATGGGTTGGACTTGAGTGACATGGTCGAACTTGGAAATTTCATCGACAACAGTTTGAGAGATGACTTTTTTATTCAGTTCTTCTTCACCAACCAGGGATCCTTGACCGGTTCCCATACTGGAGAAAGTTCCTCCAGACATAGTGCCTTCTTGCGCTACGGTAATTCGGGTATACTCCATCTGTCCGGTAATCATATTTAAAAGCCAAGTTCGAACCCCAAGTCCGAGAGAGATCATGACTGTCAGTAAAAAAATTCCAATAAAAACCGCAAAAGAGGTCAAAAATGTCCGGGTTTTTCGACGGGTTAAATTTCGATATGCAATTGGAAGGATATCAATAACTTTCATAATATTTATGATTTTAAAATTACACCATCTCTCATTTTAATTTGTCTATCTGCAAAAGCAGCATCTTCCATGTTATGAGTTACAATAATGACGGTTATATTCTGTTCGCGATTTAATTTTTTGAATAAATTCATAATTTTATCGCCGGTTTTACTGTCCAGATTTCCAGTAGGTTCATCAGCAATTAAAATCTGGGGATCATTCACAAGAGCTCTAGCAATTGCTACTCTTTGTGATTCCCCCCCAGAAAGCTCTGCTGGTTTATGATCTGCTCTATCATCAAGTCCAACTTTTTTCAAAGCTTGTAAGGCTTTTTGTTTTCTTGTTTTTGATCCAAAATTGGCAAAGACCAATGGAAGAGCTACATTTTCTGCCGCAGTTAATATTGGTTGCAAATTGAAGTTTTGAAAAACAAAACCGATATGTTTATTACGATATTCAGCTAATTTACTATCTTTTAGTTTCGCAAGGGTAATATTTAAAAGAGAAACATTTCCTTTTGAGGGATGATCGAGTCCTCCAATAAGATGTAATAAAGTTGATTTTCCCGACCCTGAAGGACCAACGATTGCCACAAATTCACCTTTTTTGATTTCCATACTTAGATTATCAATTGCATTTATGGTGTTTTTGCCAAGGGTGTAGGTTTTAAAAACGTTTTCAAGTTTAATCATATGCTTCACTTAATATCAAATTTGATCAATGATAAATAGGCTAACAAAAAAATAGGTATTCGTAAAGTACCTTCTATTTAAGTAGGTGTAATTTTTGATAGAGGTCGACTTTTTCAGAAAAACGAATGATCTGTGCAAAGACATTACTTTTCTCAATTTTAAATTCAGTTTCATCTTTATGATCAGAGATCACTATTCCATCAATGACTAAGTTGCATGAAGTTTTCGATACAATTTTTATTTTGATTTCAGGAGGAATAATTAGCGGTCTATAAAAACTAGCAAAAGGAGTTACCGGAGTAATAATCAAAGCCGCAATTTGGGGATCGATAATACTGCCTCCTGCCGAGAGTGAGTATGCTGTAGATCCAGTAGGGGTAGCAACAATAATTCCGTCCCCACGAATTGCATGTAGTAACTCATTATTCAGATAAATCTCGCCTTCAAACATCTGTCCGAGATTTTTCTTCGTGATATTAATTTCATTTAAAGCTTCATGTTGGGAGTAGGAGATTTTCATTCTTTTTTCTATGAAATATTTATTTTGGAGATAAAGTTGCCAGACTTTTTTCCAATCTTTCAAAGAGGCGGAGGCTAAAAATTCCACTCTTCCCGCTCCTAGAGGAAGTTTTTTTACTTTTGGAAAGGCTGTTTCGGCATGTAATACTGTTCCATCTCCCCCAATTGGAATAATTAAGTCATATTTTTTACTGTTAATATCTAGAGAATTTCTGTCGGGAAGAATGTCAGCGTTTATCTCTTTCGCCATGATTCTGGCTTGTTTCTCAATCTCCGGAGTCGTTTTATAAAAAATTAAGATATTTTGGTTCATAATTAATACATTGGAATAACTTCTAATTTAGGAGATAGCATGAAAATAACTAGTAATCCCTAGTAATCCTAAGAAAAATCCGACTAACCATAATGTCGTAATAATTACTAATATAATGGCTTTTCGAGTCTGCCTTTTTTCAAGATAAAGATAAATTGGGTAAGCTAAAACCAATGAAGAAGTTATAATCGCTGAAATAATAAAAAGAATCAAAATAAATAATCCAGCGATGATCTCATCGTTATAAGGGATAATCTGACTCAGATTATTCATAATTAAGACGACAAGGCTGCAATACAAAACTACACCAATTGCCTGGAAAAAACCGATAGTAATATTTGATAGTTTTTTCATAAATATCTTTCCTTTAATTATTTGATTCTTAAATTAGTCCAATTTGGATATATTCTACTGTATGCGATAGTAAGTAACAAGTTATTCAAAAATAATCTAAAGTTGGTCAAATAAAAAATGAAGATTCATTTTAATTGAATCATAAGCGGTATTGTCTCGCTTTGTCTTTTGTGGTAATATATTAACGATTTTGGAATAGTGTTTCTTACTAAGTGGGAACTTGAGTTACCCACTTTTTTTTAAGGATAAACTTTTTAAAGGAGAATAATAATGTCACGAAATGAATTTGTAGCGGCTTTAAAACAAGTCTGTGCCGAAAGAGGCTTGGAAACAGAGGTTGTTCTTGAGGCTTTGCGAGTTGCACTGGTTGCCGCTTATCGAAAAGATCACGATGAAAGTGAAGATCTATCAGCAACGATTGATCCGGAAACGGGAGAAGCAAATATCTACGAAAAAGAAAAAAATGTTACTCCTCCGGGTTTTGGCAGAATTGCAGCTCAGACCGCAAAACAGGTAATTTTACAAAAAATCCGCGAAGCGGAGAAAACTGCGATTGTAAGTGATTTTGAGAAAAAAGTTGGACTGGCCGTTTCTGGTTTGGTACAACGTTTTGAGGGACAAAATGTGATCGTTGATTTGGGAAAAGCTTCAGGAATAATGCCTCCTCAAGAAAAAGTCCCTACAGAACATTATCGACTGAATCAAAGACTTAAAGTTTTAATTAAAAAGATTCGCGAAGGTAAAAGAGGTCCGGAAATTATTATTTCTCGAAGTGATAAAGACCTTGTGAAACAGTTATTTGATATGGAAGTTCCTGAGATTCGTTCGGGCGCTGTTGAAGTTGCAGCCATTTCTCGAGAACCTGGTTCTCGATCAAAAGTGGCCGTAAAATCAAATCAACAAGGAGTTGATCCTATCGGTTCCTGCGTTGGTCAAAAGGGTGTTCGAGTACAATCAGTAACCCGCGAACTTTTCGATGAGAAAATTGATCTTGTAAACTTCTCTGAAGATCCGGAAAAGTTCGTGGTCGCTTCTCTATCTCCAGCTCGAGTTTCCGATATTAAAGTCAATAAAAAGAAACTTAAAGCAACAGTTTATGTAGGAGAAGATCAGCTTTCTCTAGCGATTGGAAAAGAAGGGCAAAACGCTCGACTTGCAGCAAAATTAACCGGGTGGAAAATTGATATCAAACAAGAAAAAGATCGGAAAGATCAGGAATCTGACAATGAAGAAGAGGAAAAAACTGAAGCTAAAGAAGAAACAGAAAGTAATGAATTAATTGCAAGTGGTTTGGGGAAAAGAATAGTTTCTACTTTGGAAAAAGCGGGAATTAAAAGCATCGAAGATTTGAAGAACAAAGACCCAAAAGAGTTAGTAAAGATTAAAGGATTAGGGAAAAAGGCTTTAGAAGAGATTGAAGCGGTTTTGAAATAATTGAAGGTTATTACGAAAATGAAAGTAAAAAAAATCCCCTTACGTACATGTGTTGGTTGTGGACTGATTCGACCCAAAAGAGAATTAGTCAGAATGATTGTGGGAGAGGATGGAAGTTTAAAAATTGATCCTACTGGAAAAGCGAAGGGTCGTGGAGCATATCTGTGTCGAATTTCGGAAGAGATCTTAGGAGTGCAAAGCGGACAGATTAAATCACGCGAAGATCAGACTTTTACTCCTAATTCTGAATGCCAACAGAAAGCGACCGAAAAACATGCTCTGGAAAGAGCACTAAAAAAGAGTAAATAAAATAATGGTGAAAAAAAAGATAAATACTAAAAAAACAACAGAGAATATTTTGGTAACCCGTCCTCCAATTGTTACGGTGATGGGGCATGTTGATCATGGTAAAACTACTCTTCTTGATGCAATTAGAAAAACTAGAATTCAGCAGAAAGAAACTGGAGGAATGACCCAGTCGATTGGAGCATATCAGGTAAATGTGAAGACAAAAGAGGGAGTGAAACCGATTACTTTTATTGATACTCCAGGACATGCTGCTTTCACGGCTATGCGTAGTCGTGGGGCAAAAACTACCGATATTGTCGTTCTTGTTGTCGCTGCCAATGATGGGGTAATGCCTCAAACAATTGAAGCTATTGATCACGCTAAACAGGCTGGAGTTCCAATCATTGTTGCGGTAAACAAAATAGACCTTCCCGATATTAATATTGATAAAATAAAAGATCAGCTTTCAAAGTATGATCTACTTCCTGAAGATTGGGGAGGAAAGACTATCTTTGTTCCTTTATCAGCAAAATCAGGGAAGAATATTGAAGGACTATTAGAAATGATTTTGCTTTTGGCAGAGATGGAAGAATTGAAATATGATCCCAAGACTCCATTTTCAGCCGTTATTATTGAGTCTTACCTTGACTCTAAAAGGGGTCCGGTTGCTGACATTGTTGTGAAGTCGGGATTATTAAAAAGAGGTGAGGAAGTTTGGATTAATGATCTTTCTGGGAAAAATTTTATTTCGGGGAAGATAAAGGGAATTATTGACGATCATGGATTGCAAGTTTCCGAAGCTGGAGTTTCTATGCCAGTTGAGATTTTGGGGCTAAAAAGTGTCGTTCCGGTAGGAGAATATTTATATAAAGATAAAATTGAAAAAGTTTTAGAGATAAGCCAAATAAATCCAGAAAGTGCTAAGAAAAAGGTGTCTCTCGAAGATTTTTTTGGCGACACTACAATTAAAAATGTTGAAGAAGAGCTGAAGTTAATTCTGAAATCAGAAAGCCAGGGAACTCTAGAAGCCTTAGTTCAATCATTACAAAAACTCAGTCAAGATAAGATGAAGTTGAGCATTATTCATGCTGGAACAGGTCCAGTTACAGAGTCAGATATTCTTCTTGCCAAAGCAAGTCACGCTTATGTTTTTTCTTTTCGATTGAAGCAAGGTGCGGAGATGGTTAGTTTTGCGAATAACGAAGATGTACTCTTTGAAAATTATGAGGTGATTTATAAACTGATCGAAGAGGTAGAAAGATTACTAAAAGGTGAAGAAAAGCTGAAACGGATTGAAAATATCTTTGGTAAAGCTGAAGTGAAAGCGGTTTTTATCGGGACAAAGAATCGAAAGATTGCAGGGATTAAGGTAACCGAGGGATTTTTGAAAAAAGGAAAGCGTATCAGAATCATGCGTCAGGAAGAAAATGTCCATGAGTCTAAAATCAGATTAATAAAACACCTGAAAAATAATGTAGATGAACTAAAAAAAGGTATGGAAGGTGGTATCACTTTAGAATCTGATTTCAATTTTGAGGTCTCTGATATCCTTGAGAGCTTCAGTTAAACATCTTCCCCATTTAACTTGTAAAATATTGACATATACTATAGGATGTGGTAAAGTTCTTCGGTTACAAGAAGAAAATTAAGGTTTTATATATGGAAAATACTACAAATATTGAACAAATAAAAGAGCTGCTTCAGAATGCAATCGAAGTGATGATCGCTCTTCCTCTTGGATCAAATAAAGAGAATATCCTTTCGGCTTTAGCCTTACAGGCAGTTTTAGAATCAAAGAATAAAAAAGTATCAATATACTGCGATTCAAAAGAGGTTGAAAATCTTTCTTTTTTAGAAAAAGCACAACTAATTAATAAACAGATAGCGCCAGAAAATCTGGTAGTTTCATTGGGTTATACAAAAGATCAGATTGAAAAAGTTGGATATGAAAGTAAAGATAATCAGTTCAATCTGATTATTACACCCAAAAGAGGTAGAATTGATTCTTCTCAAATTACTTTTATGACTCAGGGCATTAATACTGATTTAGTTATAGTTTTAGGGGCGAAAAAACTTGAAGATTTAGGTGATTCCTATCTAGATCATAAAGAAGAATTTGCTTCTGACAAAATTTTTAATGTTGATAATCATGATGGAAATGAATTTTATGGGGCAGTAAATTTCGTTGATATTTCGAAAACAACCTTAGCAGAAGTCTTGATGCCTATTTTTGATGTTTTAGAAGTAGACTGGAAAAACCAAATTGCAGATTTACTTTTGATGGGTATCTATTTAGGAACTCAGAGTTTTCAATCTCAAAATATAAATGCGCAAACTTTTATGGCTGTTAGCTCCTTAATCGGTAAAGGGGCGAATTTACAATACGTTGTCACTTCTTTGTATGATAAGAAGAACAAAAACGAAGAATTTAAGTCCGATGTTGCCAAGGACTCTTTGGATAACGTTCTTCAAGCTCAGACTCCTCCTACCCCGTTTATGAAGGGACAAGAAGATCAGATTCAGATTGAAGAACCTCCCGTATTTCAAAACACTGGAGAGTTTTAACACAAGAAAGAAATATCTTTCACGATTTTCGCTTTTAGCGATAGAGTGAGAAGATCTATATTATGTAGATCTTCAAACCGCCGCTTGATCCTATTCTTATGACTATGTTAGAATAGAATATAGCGATTCAAAGATAGAATGTTAGATTTTTATATTGATAGTTGCTATAAGTGAATTCAAAATAAAATAAGGAATGACATTTGTATTGAATTCACTATAGGTAAGTATGACGGATTTTTTACTTTTAAAGAAGGATAAAAGGATTTATTGAATGTTAGATAAAAACACGAAAAGCAAAATTATTACTGAATATTCTCAAGGTAATGGTGATACTGGTTCTCCCGAGATTCAGGTGGCTCTTTTAACTGAAAAGATTAAAAAACTTACTTCTCATTTAAAAATCCATAAAAAAGATAACCATTCTCGTCGTGGACTCATGCAGATGGTCGGTAAAAGAAGAAGACTTCTTAACTATCTCATGAAAAAAGATGAAAAACGTTATCAAGGCTTAATTGAGAAGCTTGGTCTCTCAAAATAAAGATCACAGTTAACCATCTTCGTTTTTCATAAGAAACCAACTTGCTCATTTATACGATTACAAAGTTTTAGATAAAAAGTACCTTAAATGGTATATAAATTAGGAGTAGAGAGATTAAAAAGTAATTATTAGAAACGTTGGACTCAAAGTTCAAAACGGCAGCTTAAACAAAATTTCAGTTGCGATTTTGAGTTTTGAGGTTTAACGTTACAAATATTTGTCTTCCTTAGTTTCTCTATAAATTTTCATGGCAGAAAAAATTATAAAAGAATTGGAGTTTGCAGGTAAACCACTTATAATTGAAACTGGTTTATTGGCACCCCAGGCAAATTGTGCTGTCAAAGTACAGTACGGAGAAACAGTGGTTTTAGTAACAGCGGTAGCTGGTTCAGTAAGAGAAGATTTGGGTTATTTCCCGCTATCTGTTGAATATGAAGAGAAGTATTATGCTGGAGGAAGAATTAGTAGCTCTCGATTTATCAAACGCGAGACAAGACCACAAGATGAAGCGATTTTGAAAGGCCGTCTTATTGATCGTTCCATTCGTCCATTATTTCCCAAAGATTATAAAAATGAAACGCAAGTTATCGTGACAGTGCTTTCCGTTGATAAAGAGAATGATCCGGATATTGTAGGTCTGATCGGAGCTTCGGCGGTGCTTTCACTGTCCAATATTCCTTGGAAAGGGCCAATTGCGGGAGTTAGAGTGGGTAAAACTGAAACCGGTTATGTCTTAAATCCGGTTAATGGTGATTTGGAAAAATCAACTTTAGACCTCGTTGTTTCTGGTTCCAAAGAAAATATTCTGATGATTGAAGCTGGAGCCAAAGAGGTAAAAGAAGAAGAGCTTATTGAAGCTCTAAAGTTAGCTCAAACTGAAAATAGTAAAGTAATTACAGCTTTGGAAGAGTTTGTCAAAGAATCCGGTCAGGAAAAAATGACCTACGCGGTAGAAGAATTAAATACTGACGTGAAAAAGAGTATCCTTGATTTTATTAAAGAAAGTGCTAAAGATGAGCTTCTTTCTAAAGATCGGGTGGAAAGAGAATCGGCTTCAGGAGAATTTTTAGAAAAGATTTATCTTCAATTTGAAGGTAAATTACCTAAAGAAGACATGAAAGAGATTTTTGAAGAAGAGATGAAAAGAATGATTCGGGAAAATATTGTGGAAAAAGATTTGCGTCCTGATGGTCGCGGATTGGAAGAAGTTCGACCTCTGACAATTCAGGTCGGGATTTTACCACGCACACACGGATCAGGTCTTTTTCAACGCGGTTTAACCCAGGTACTTTCTTTAGTGACTTTGGGCTCGACTTCTTTACAACAGCTAATTGAAAATATGGAAGGTGAAGAGAAAAAACGATACATGCATCATTATAATTTTCCTCCCTATTCCGTGGGAGAAGTAAATCGTCTCGGTCCTCCACCTCGCCGTAGTATTGGACACGGCGCTTTGGCGGAAAAATCTTTGATTCCAGTGATTCCTGATAAAGAACTTTTTCCCTATACTATTCGTGTGGTTTCTGAATGTTTGTCTTCAGCTGGTTCAACTTCAATGGGTTCGGTTTGTGGCTCAACAATCGCTTTGATGGATGCGGGTGTACCTTTGAAAAAACCGGTTGCAGGTGTGGCGATGGGAGTCGTTTTTAAAGACGATAAATATAAAGTTTTAACCGATATTCAAGCTCTCGAAGATTTTTACGGCGATATGGATTTTAAAGTCGCCGGAACCGTCGATGGAATCACCGCCATTCAGCTTGATGTAAAAACTTTGAAATTAACTATCGATATTCTTGCTGAGGCATTAATGCAAGCAAAACGAGGACGTCTTTTTATTATGGAAAAGATGTTAGCGGTTATTGATAAGCCGCGAGCCACCTTATCCAAATATGCTCCAAAGGTTGAAGTGATTAAAATTGATCCCAAAAAAATTGGTGAAGTTATCGGTCCGGGCGGTAAAGTTATTAATAAAATTATAGAGGAAACTCTTACTGAAATTGATATTGAAGAAGATGGATCAGTAAATGTTTCTGGAGAAACCGTTGAGGGAATTAAAAAAGCGATTGCGATGATCGAAGGGATTGTTAAAGAGATTATGCCGGGAGAAATATATACCGGAAAAGTAGTCAAAATCATGGACTTTGGAGCAATTGTAGAACTGTTGCCCAAAAAATCAGGAATGGTACATATCTCTCAGATTACCGATCATCACTTAGATAAAGTGGAAGATGCTTTGTCTTTGGGACAAGAAGTGACAGTCAAAGTTCGTGAAATTGATAATATGGGAAGAGTAAACTTGACAATGCGACTTACTGACGCGAATAATGGAAGTAATGATGATCGTGGTCCACGTTCTCATGGAGGACAGAAAAGAGATAATTTTCGTCGACCCGATTTTAGAAAAAGAAATTAAATGCCTATGAATACTGCCCCAAAATCTTTAAATACAGATTTAAAAGATGATAATTTCCTCTCACAAGAAGTAGATAAGCTGCAAAAACAGCTTGAAGAAGCAGTCATTCCACCGGAACTTAAAGAAAATGTACGTTTGATGATTCGACGTGTGGCCAATCTTTTTGGCTCTGCAGCTTATGCTTCTGAATATGAAAATGCTTCCTTATATCTTGATTGGGTAACTTGCCTGCCTTGGGATAGAAGATCAGAAGATAATCTTGATCTTGATCGTGCTCGGAAAATCCTTGATGTAAATCATTATGGAATGGAACCGGTTAAAGAGAGAATTTTGGAATATTTAGCAGTTATAAATCTTCAAGATCGAAAACGAAAATTAAAAACCGAAGAGGAGAAAAAAGGTAAAGTTCATTTCCGAAATAACGTAATCTTTTTAGTGGGACTTCCTGGTATTGGTAAAACTTCAGTTGCCAAATCGGTAGCTGAAGCTTTAAATAAAGAATTTGTACGTATTCCTTTTGGAGGAATGGGTTCGGCCGTCATTTTAAGAGGTCAATCACGTGTATTTCCGGATGCGGAACCTGGACTAGTCATTAAAAGCTTGCGTCGAGCCAAAACGAAAAATCCACTAATTTTGCTTGATGAGATTGATCGTGTGGCTGATTCCGCGAGAGCTGAGATTATGGGAGTTTTACTGGAACTTCTTGATCCAGAGCAGAATAATGAATATCGGGATCATTTTATCGATTATCCTTTTGATCTTTCCGAGGCGATGTTTATTGCAACTGGAAATAATACCGGAGGTGTGGCGAATGCCGTTCTTGATCGTTTGGAAGTGATACAAATGCCTTCCTATACCGATCAGGAAAAGTTAGCAATCGCGAGAAACTATCTATTTCCAAAAGAGATGGCAAATGTAGGACTTTCGGAATCCGATCTTCAAATTGATGAAGATGTTTGGGTCGATATCATTCGTCCTCTTGGCTATGATGCGGGAGTGCGTATGTTATCGCGTACAATTCAAGGTATCTGTCGAATTGTAGCCAAAAAAATCGTTTTAGGTGAAGGTAAAAGTTTTCGCGTGACTACTGAAAACGTGAAAGAGTATTTACCCAAGTGGTAAAAACTCTTTGTTAGTATAAGATTTTTTCTTTAAAACGCGAGCAGTTGCTCGCGTTTTAATAGATTGAAAGTGTTTTAAATTATGAATGAAATTATGAATAAAAAAATAGAAAATGATGTTAAAGATATAAGTTCAAATAAATATCACGAAAGTATCTCTTTAAAGAAAATCCTGAAAATAATCCCTCTTGGTGGAGCCGGAATGGTAACCAAGAATATGTGGATTTATGAATATGGAGAAGATATTTTGATTATAGATTGCGGAATGGGTTTTCCTGATGAAGATATGTTGGGAGTGGATATGGTAATTCCTGATATCTCATACTTACGGGAAAGAGCTTCTCGAATAAAAGGAATGTTTTTAACTCATGGTCATGAAGATCATATAGGAGCAGTACCTTACGTTCTAAAAGAATTATCGATTCCGCTTTATGGTTCCAAATTAACTTTGGGATTAGTAAGAGCAAAACTTCAAGAATATGAGATGGACAAGGGAGTTATTTTTAATGTCATTGAGTCTGACGATAAAATAAAAATTGGCAATTTTGATTTGGAATTTGTACATCTTGCACATTCTGTTCCAGACCATTTAGGGGTAATAATAAAAATTCCAGAAGGAAAGATTTTGCATGCTCCTGATTACAAATTTGACTGGACTCCGGTAGACGGTAAACCAACTGAAGTACACAAATTAGCCAAACTGCGCGGGGAACTTCTTCTACTGCTTTCTGATTGTGTGAGAATTGAAAAAGATGGTTATACTCTAACAGAGAGAGCTATTGAAGAGACTTTTGAAAAAGAGATGCAAAAGGCTAAGGGAAGAGTTCTAATTACCACTTTTTCTTCAAATATTTCCAGATTACAACAAGCTATAAATGCTGCCCAAAAATATCATCGGAAGATTGCCTTTGTAGGTAGAAGTATTTATCGCAACATGGAAGTGGCGCAGCAACTGAATTATCTTTCTTTTCCCAGAGATACTGTAATTGAGCCTAAGGAAATTAAAAAATATAATCCAGATGAACTGGTGATTTTAATTTCTGGTAGTCAAGGTCAATCCAATTCAGCTTTAGCTCGAGTTGCCAACGATGATCACCCGATGGTACAGATTCAAGAAGGAGATGTGGTGATTTTTGCTTCTGATCCGATTCCGGGAAATCTGGATTCTGTTTACAAAGTTATTGATCAGCTTTCAGAAAGAGGTGCCGAAGTTCGATACAGTGAGATTACTGATGATGTTCATGTCTCAGGACATGCGGCTAAGGAGGAGCTGAAATTTATGCTTGGTCTGACGCTGCCGAAGTTTTTAGTGCCGATTGGAGGCGAAATTCGACACGGCAAAATGTTTGCCGGAATCGCCAAGGATATGGGAATTCAAGAGACTTTGATTATGAAAGAGGGAGATACTTTAAGAATTGAAAATGGGAATTGTAAATTAGGAGAGCGGATAAAAACTTCTGAAGTGATGATTGACGGAGCCGATCTTGAGAATATTCAAGATATTGTAATTCGTGATCGCCAGGTCCTTTCTAAAGATGGAATATTTCTAGTAGTTGTGACTATTGATAAAAACGCGAAAACCTTGATTTCTGAACCAGAGGTTGTTTCGCGCGGTTTTGTCTATATGAAAGAGGCCGATAAAATCTTGGACGATACAAGATCAATCGTGATTCAAACGATTAAAGGAAAAATCCACGAAGACAGTGATCCAAAGTTTTTACGTCGACAGCTCATCACTGCTTTAGAGAGATATATCTATAAGCAAACAGAGATGAGACCGATGATTTTACCGGTTATTATTACGGTCTAAGTTGCAGTATAATATATCCTATATGCCTGGGAAGAAAATACTAATTATTTTAATCTTTATATTACTATTTGGGGGATTATACTATTTCCGTGAAAAAATATATGTTACATATGTGGATGTAATTTTAGATAACAGATACCATGGGGTTGCTTGTGAGAATTTGCCAAGCTTGAGTGATGTAGATAAGGTCTTAAGGAATAAGGAAAACCTTGTTAATAGAATAAAAAGTATCCGACCGGATGAAGATGAGAATCATTCTTACATTTCAGTTGATGTAAATGAACCGTGTGCCAACAAAGGTGAAATAATGATTCGGTATCCCTCTCATGATGATCGAGTAAAAATTGAGATAATCTTAAAAGATGATTCTTTTGACGGAATCCCGTATAATTTAATTAATAATTAACTCATAATTTATGTCAAGAAAAAGAAGAGGTCGGCCAAAAAGTTATAGGAAGCACAAAAGTCGTTCCCGTGGCTCGGCTTTTAAAATAAAACTAAAAAGTAGTAGCATTCGTTCTATTTCGAGTGTTCTACTACTTAGTGCTGCACTTTTGACTTTACTTTCATATGTTGGTCAATCTATCGGTCCGGATAACATTCTACAGGATCTTTTAAACCGTTATTTTGGTCTGGGAGCAATTTTTATCCCCTTAATTTTAACTATTTTTGGTCTCTATTTAACCGGAGTGAAGTGGGGATTTTCCCGGGCGAATGTTTGGGTCGGTCTTACCATTTTCCAAATTGCTTTTATTTCTCTAATTTCTCTCTTCCAAAATGCTACCGAAATAAAAGACGGAGGAATAATCGGACAATTTGTAGCTTCAAAATTAAGCACAGTATTTTCGAATCTGGGAGCTATTATCCTAATTTCAACCGTGCTTTTTGTTTCTTTACTGATTACTTTAGATGCCTCTTTAACGGAAACTTTGAATATGATCGGAAATACTTTAGTAGGGTTTTTTAAAGTGATCAAAGAAATTTTCACGCATTTATTTAATAAAGAACAACAAATTTCTTTAAAAGACATCAAAGCCAGTAATGAAAACACATCAAAATCGTTACCACAGGTAGAGGAAAATTTAGCTACTGATAAAGATAAAAAAGAGATGAAAGTTATTGATCCTTCTCTTCGTCAGGTAACAGATTCAAATCAAGCATCGATGAAAAAAGAAAAAGAGAAAACGGAAAATCTAGATGGGCTCAAAGAAGAAACTGTTTTTGCCAATCTTCCGGTTTCCGATAAGGTTTGGGAATATCCTCCTTTGTCTCTGCTTTCAGATAAGCCTCCGGTTCCTGCTGATCGTGGAGATATTAAACAGAATGCACATAAAATAGAAAAAGCTTTAGATTCTTTTGGAATCAGGGCAAAAGTAATTGAAGTTAACTGTGGTCCATCAGTAACACAGTATGCTTTGGAGCTTACAGAAGGAACAAAAATTGCCAAAGTTACCGCGCTTGCCAATGATTTAGCCCTAGCCCTGGCAGCGCCAACAGGAACGGTCAGAATTGAGGCTCCGATTCCGGGACGATCTTTGGTAGGAATTGAAGTTCCAAACTATTCGCCGACATTGGTAACGCTAAAAAATACTTTGCAATCAGAATCATTCAAGAAAAATAAATCAAAGCTTTCTGTTATTTTGGGGCACAATGTTTCCGGTCAGACAGTTTTTGATGATTTGAGTAAAATGCCTCATATACTTATTGCCGGAGCAACTGGAAGTGGAAAAACGGTGTGTTTAAATTCTTTCCTTGCGGCATTACTCTTCCAAAATGCGCCTCATGAACTGAAATTTATTATGGTCGATCCCAAAAGAGTAGAGATGGTTCAATATAATGGAATTCCCCATTTACTGACTCCAGTTATTACCGAAGCCGATAAAGTACTTTCGGCTATGAAATGGTCGGTAGCGGAAATGGAACGGAGATACAAACTTTTCCAAAAAGCGAGAGTGAGAAATATTATTGCCTATAACGAACTCTCTGGTTTTCAGGCTATTCCCAACATTGTTGTTGTTGTTGATGAGATGGCTGATTTAATGATGTATGCTCCGAAAGACTTTGAAGGAACAATTTGTCGTTTAGCTCAAATGTCACGGGCTACCGGTATTCATCTTATATTAGCGACACAAAGACCATCAGTTGACGTTATCACCGGACTTATCAAAGCAAATATTCCTTGCCGTGTGGCTTTTAATGTGACTTCTTCAGTTGATTCTCGTGTAATTCTTGATCAACCTGGAGCCGAAAAGCTGCTTGGTCGAGGAGATATGCTTTATCTTCCTCCAGACAAAGCAAAACCGCAACGAATACAGGGAGTTTATGTTGCCGATGAAGAGCTGAAAGCGCTTCAGGATTTTCTCAAAGAAAAAGGAGCCGATCAAGTCGAATATCATGAAGAGGTAACAGAATTTGCTCCTCAAAAAGCTCCGGGCAGTATTGAAGGTGTGGAACCTGAGGATGATCTTTTTGAAGAAGCGGTAAATATTGTTTGTTCTCATCAAAAAGCTTCAGCGTCATTACTCCAAAGACGTTTGCGAGTAGGTTATGCCAGAGCAGCACGACTTCTTGATCAGCTCCAACAACGTGGAGTTGTTAGTGAAGCGGATGGAGCAAAACCACGGAATATTTTAATCAGTAGTCCGGAAGAATTTTTTGGTTCTCAAAAAGAAGCACAGGAAGAACAGCCCATTACGGAGGCAGATCAATGAGAACTGTGGGTGAGCTTCTCAAAAAAAACCGTGAGAGTCGCAACTTTTCACTAAGCGATGTTTCCAAATTAACCAAAATTAGGATTAATTATCTAAAAGCGATTGAAGAGTCAGATTATGAAGTTTTGCCTGCTCCAGTTTTTACCCGTGGTTTTATTAAAAACTATGCCGAGTTTTTAGGTCTTGATGTTCAGGAAGTCTTAGCATTTTTTAGACGTGAATTTGATGAAAGAAAAGCAAAGAAAAAACCTAGTCTTAAACCTCCTCAGCCAATTCGAAAAACTTTAGAGATTTTTACTCCATCTAATTTTATTATTACGATTGTGAGTATTTTGGTGATCGGATTTTTGGGATATTTATACATTCAGTATCGTTCTTATTCAAAATCTCCAGAGCTATTTATTAGCAAACCAACCGATAGAGTACAACAAACTTTGTCATATACAGAAGTCGTTGGAAAAACTGATGAAGACGCAATTGTGAAAGTAAATGGACAAACAATTCGTTCTGCTGGAAATGGAAATTTTTCCGTGACTGTTGATCTATCTGAAGGCGAAAATAAGATTCAGATTTCGGCTGTAAATCCTTTAGGAAAGGAAACTGTTGAGACAAGGACGGTTTACTATCTGGTTGAGCAAGAAGTAGCTAATAATGAAAACCAGGAAGATAACATTAACAATGAAGTAGAAACAATTGAAGGTGTTGAGATTGAAGTTTCTGTTGGTCCTAATGCCGCTTGGATCAAAGTTACCACAGATGAGGTTGATTCTTTTGAAGGGATTTTGAATCCTGGAGTTACGAGACTCTTTACAGCGCACGAAAGCATTAGACTTCGAACTGGTAACGGGGGTTCTACAAAAATTAAGGTTAATGGTGTTGATCAAGGATTAATGGGAACAGAGGGAATGCCGGTTGAGAAAGAGTATAAAAAAGAATAAATAAAAAGGTAATGAAAGCAAAACGCCATTTTATAAAAGTAGATGGACATGAATGGGCATATTTGCGTTATGGTAGTGGTAAACCGTTCATGCTGGTGCATGGATTCTTCAATTACGCCAATTTTTTTAACGAACTAGGGGATAATCTTTTTTCTGATTTTGAACTTATCATTCCCGATTTACCGGCTTTTGGTAATACAAAGCCGTTAAAAGAAGGAAATATTTATCAAAATATTGCCAAAGAGTTAGTTAATTTCACCAAAGAATTAGGTTTCGAAAAGATGAGCTATTTTGGCAACTCTTTAGGAGCAACTGTACTTTTAGAGATGTCTTTCAAAAATCCGGACATTATCGATCATCTTATTATAAATAGTCCTTGGTGGAGAAAAAGAGGTGTTACTATAGGAAAGTTGGAAGAGTTGGAATACAAATTAACAAATCTGTCTCCAGATTTACTTAAATTACTTCAAAATCAAAACACCATGAGATCACTACTAAAAATATTAACCAATTGGAATCCAAAGCTAGCTGAAGTTTTTGGGAAAAACGAAGAGATGATTCTAGATTCGATGGTGAGTTTAGATGTTAAAGGTTGTGTAGAATTGTTTCATTCATTACGAAACGTTGAGCTAGATAGCAAAATTAAAAAAGCGAAATTCCCCTTAATGATTGTGGCTGGAGAAAAGGATAAAGTGATTCCTCTAAAAGAAAATATTACTTTGGCTAAAAAGATAAGGCCATTACTTATTGTGGTGATGAAAAAAGAAGGACATGAACTTATCTTAAGCGGAGCTAAAAAACTGGCGAAACTAATAAAGTATTTTATTTATGAACGTCCTGAAAAAGTATATACAAAATTTCATAAAGACAAAGATTTTGAGTGGGTTTTTGGAATTAAAAAATAAAAAAATTTGACCAGTTTAAAAAGAAACATTACAATTAATTAAATTTTAATTATAAAAGGAGGACGTTAAGAGTAAAAAAAATCGAGCGTGTGGCCCGCTCAGAGATTTTGCTAAGCAAAAATCTTGAGCGGGATACGAGGAAGAGGGGGTCGATATCGTATCGGCCAATCGGACCGTTTCTTATTAAAAATAGGAGCGAGTATCAGCGGAAACCCTCTGGGTGTGCGAACATCCAAGAAAAGATTAAAATCAAAAACAGCTAGTAATAACTGACATTCAAAGTTTTAATCTACTTCGTTCTTGCTAAAAACTCAGGCAAATTCTCATTTGTATTTATTTTAACTTAACTTTAGGAGATCAAATTAAGATTTGATTATATTTATATGTGTGGAATTGTAAGTTATGTTGGTAACAAAGATAATGCGGTAGAAATTGTTTTTGAAGGTCTAAAAAAACTTGAATATCGTGGTTATGATTCTTGGGGAGTTTTTGCTCCTGGGAAACCGAATTTTATTTTAAAAAAAGTGGGAAAGATTAGTGACTACGAAGAAAGTAACTGGCCAAAAGGAAGTATTGCTTTTGGGCATACGAGATGGGCTACACATGGAGGAATTACAGAGGTAAATACTCATCCTCACTACTCAGCTCACCATAAAGTAATTATTGCTCAAAATGGAGTTATGGAAAATTATTCCGAGGTTAAAAAAGAGCTTCAAAAAAAAGGATATAAGTTTATAACCGGTACGGATACCGAAGTGATAGCCAATCTTTTTGAGATGTATTTAAAAACGCAAAAAGATCTCAAACAAGCGGCCAAGTCTGTCTTTGACAAAATTGAGGGAAGAAATGCGGTAGTTGTTTATGATCTGGAATCTCGGAAATTACTTGGTTTTCGTAACGGGAGTCCGATGGTTTTAGGTGTTTCTAAAGAGGAACTTTTTCTAGCTTCGGATGTAGCTCCTTTTATAGATACCACTCAACAGGTTGTTTTTTTGAATGATGGAGAAGCTGTTCTTATTGAAGACGGTAAGTATGAAATTATTGATCTTACAAGTTTAAAAACCGTACATCGAACAGAAACTGTTTTAGAGATAAGTAGTATTGCCAATGAAAAAGGAGATAAAAATTCATTCCTAGAAAAAGAGATTTTTGAACAGCAATTTATTTTCAAGGAAACTTTGAAACAAGATGAAAAAAAAGTCACTCAAATCGCGACGGTAATTAAAAACGCCACAATGGTTTATTGTATTGGAGCTGGAACTGCTTATCAGGTTTCATTTTGGGGTGCCGGAGTTTTGCAGAAAATCGGAGGAAAACAGGCTTTCCCAATGATCGCTTCCGAATTTGTTTCGCAAAAAGATTTCTTACAAAAGCAAGACGTTTTAATTATTGTGAGTCAGAGCGGAGAAACAGCCGATACTCTAGAAGCAATAAATGCAGCCAAAGAAAAAGGTTTGAAAATTATTTCGTTTGTGAATGTTGAAAGCTCTACAATCTGTCGTCAGTCAGATTATGTTCTGCTGCATAGAGTGGGAATTGAGAAGGCTGTGGCTTCAACAAAGGCAGCTCTTGCGCCGATGTTTTTGTACTATCTTGTTGCCGAAAAAATGGCTAAAGTCAAAAATAATCTTTCGAAGGTAACATCTTTATTATCAAAATATGTAAATAAAGATCTAGAGCAAAAAGCTCGAAATTTAGCTCGGCAAATTTACATTAAAGAAAATATGTATTTAATTGGTAGAGGAATGAGCTATCCAATTGCCAGAGAAGGTAGTATTAAGATTCAAGAGTTATCAAATATTCATGCTGAAGGGATTGCGGGAGGAGAATTAAAACATTATGCAATCTCTTTGATTGAAGAAGGTATACCTTGTTTTGTCATTGTTGGTGAAGATGAGGAGCGTAAGCATATCCTTTCTAATGCTATGGAAGTCAAAGCACGTGGAGGATTAATTATTGGTTTTGATGATCAAAAAAATGACGTTTTTGATCACTATTTTCCGTTACCGAGTTTAGGAATATTGAAAGGAATTTTTGCCTTAATTCCACTGCAGATGATAGCTTATCATTTAGCTTTATTCCGCGGTTGCGATCCTGATTATTGTCGGAATTTAGCCAAAAGCGTCACGGTAATTTAAACAGATAATATATAGCTAGAAGATAGTTTGCATGAAATGATTTTCTAGCTTATAAGTGTTTTTAGTTCTTTTCCGGGTAATCCTATTTTTTTCAAGCGTATTACAGCGGCATGATGAATGATATTATCGGGAGGAATATTTTTTAGACAGGTAATGAGTTTTTTAGAAAAAAGAGTGTATTCTCCAGTTAATCTTTCTAGGGCATATAAGATTGCTTCTATGGTTAATTCTTTTTCAGCTTCTTCATATGCTTTTTCAATTTTTTTATAATCGATAGGATGATTTATCTCTTTTTTAGATTCTAATTGATGGAGAGAATCATTCATTTTTTGCATGTAAGAGTTAAAGGAAAGAATTTTTTGATCAAGATCCTTATTAGTTTTTACATTTTTCTTTAAATAGTTTGAGAATAACCAGGTGAAACTAATAACAACATCTTCCGGAAATTCTGAAAAAGGAAGAATATCATTTATGTCTCCATATCTTCCGGCAAGTAAAATCATCTCGGCGATCTTTTCCGGTTTTTGGATTATTTTTTCAATTTCTTTAATCTCTTTTGTTTTAATTTTCTCAGAATCTCCATTTAAAAAATAAAGTAGCTCTTTTGATCTTTGAATTTGGTGTTTGGCTTCATCGTTAAGATTTCTTTTTGCAATTACAGTTTCCTTTTCGGTCACTTTTTCATAACCACCATAGATGATTCGGATCGATTGCAGATTTAGCTTACGAATTTCATTCTTAATAGCTTCAGGATCATTTAATCGATCGATTATCATAAATATTGAGCTAAAAAGAGTGAGAATTTCTTGTTCCTTAACGTTTGGGAAAAACTCAATACTACTGAATCTAAATTTTATGAAATAACCAAACAGTTTTTGGAGACTTCCAGAATCGGGAGAAAAAGATTTATTGTTTACAATCAGCATTCCTTTTTTTTCTTCAATGAATAATGTTTTTTGAGTTTTTGTATACTCATGAAGCATCGAGAGAAAATCAGTGATACATTTTTCAATGACCGGATGTTCTGTTTGTGAGCCTTTTCGATAAAGAGAAATAGTATTAATAATTAAAGATACTTGTTGGAGAATATTGAATTCTAAAGGTTTATGATCAAGAATAAAAGTATTTTGGGTCATATAAATTCCTTTCGAAATTGATTTACCATTTGATTAAATACTCAAAATTTTCCGGAGAAATTGTACGAGAATCGATTTGTGGTACAACACCGAAATATTCAAAAGCCGCAAGCCATATTCCTTGGTAATGTTTAATATGGTAAGGATTGTTTTTCGTCCTAATTTTGATAGTATGGGAGTCTAATTCCTGAACGGTAATTTCAAATCCAGAAGTGACGGTGGAAAGCATCTTACCGAGATTACTGATTCCTTTATATAGATTATTTCCAATCAGTGAAAACATTGTTTTTCCAATGACGCTTTTGGTATAGGTTTGGAATGCTAATTTCCCTAGGTTTATATACGCTTCATCATTAGCGGTTCCGTAGAGAATTTCACAAGAGGCTTTGGCAAATTTCACATCAAGTTCCATGGGATAATCTTTAAAAGCAAAAAAATCGACTTGACCAACTTTTTCCTTTAGTTTCTGAATTCCAGGTTCGCCTTTTTCTTTTTTAATTATGTTCACGATATTCTTAAGGAATAGGCCTTTTGTTTTTCTTTCCATGAATTAATTATATACTTTTTTGATTTTATAGGAAAATACCCTTGACCGAAATTATAATTTTGGTAAAATAAGAACATAGTTTAAATAAATACTGCCCATGTCTTCACTTACAGAAATCCTTCTTATTATTGTAGTTACTACTCTAACTCTCACCCTTACTATTATAGGTGTTCAGCTTTTCCTGATATTAAGAGATGTTCGTGAAAGAATTATCAAGCTTGATCCAATTTTAGATAATGTTGTTGTTGAACAGGAACATCTAAACGAGATTTTAGTTTCTGCCAAAGATTCTTCAAAAAGAATAAACGAAACCACCAGCTATCTTTCTGATGAAGTAATTCATCCGATTGGGAATATTTTGTCGGCTGTAAAAGGAATAAGTCAGCTTATTGAGCCATTTCGCGCGCGTCGTCAAACGCGTCGAGATTCTTTAGAAGAAGATTACGATGAAGATGAAAGGATTTAATTTATGAGTCATCAAGAATCATCACTAAGTGGTTTTATTAAAGGAATTGTACTTGGAGGGCTTATCGGAGCCGGTGTTGCAGCCTTACTTACTCCTCAAACAGGAGAAGAGACCCGAAAAATGCTGAAGAAAAAAAGTAAGGATATGGAGAAAAAAGCCCGTCGTTTTGTGGAAGATGTGTCAGAGAATTTAGAAGAGAACAAAGAAGATTTACAAAAAGATCTCCAAAAGAAAATAAATGCGGTTTCTTCCGTGATCGAAAAGAAAGCGGATAATATTAATGCTTTTCTAGATGACAAAAATGTTCAGCACGCTGTGACTTCAACCAAAAAATCTTTAGATGAGAGTCGTAAAGCTCTGGAAGATCTATGGAGTCGAAGACTGAGTCGAGTAAAGGAAGAAGAACCTCGTAAAAAAGAAGCTTCAGTAAAGAACACTAAAGATAGTAGTGAGGTGGAATTGGCTCGCAAAATTCTATCTCGTGCTTCAGGTAGAAGTTTCTATAAAAAATCTTCACGAAGATAAATAAGCCTATCAGTAAAATTCTAATTTTTTCAGCCTTTTAGTTTTTACGTAAATTTTTATTGTTTTTTCCCTTATCTTATTCTAAAATCAGATCATGTTAACTCCTAACGAACTTCGGCAAAAATATCTCGACTTTTTTGTTAAACAAGGACACAAAATTATTCCTTCAGCTTCTTTGTTGCCTGAAAATGATCCCACCACACTTTTTACCAGTTGCGGAATGCAACCACTGGTGCCATATTTACTCGGGAAGGAACACCCACTTGGAATGAGGTTAACCGATTCTCAAAAAAGTTTTCGTTCTAACGATATTGAAGAAGTGGGAGATAATCGACACACGACTTTCTTTGAAATGCTGGGTAATTGGTCTTTGGGTGATTACTTTAAAAGTAAACAGCTACCTTGGGTGTTTGAATTTTTGACTTCAGAAATTAAACTAGACCCGAAGAATCTTTATGTTACAGTGTTTCGGGGTAATAAAAATATAAATATTCCACGTGATGATGAAGCGATTAATATTTGGAAAAATCTGTTTAAAAGTGTAGGAATAGAAGCAGAAGTGGTTGACGGTGCAGAGAAAAAAGGCTTAGGAAATGGAAGAATATTTTCTTATGAAGATAATTGGTGGTCGAGATCCGGAATTCCGGATAAGATGCCAATTGGTGAACCAGGTGGACCGGACTCCGAAGTGTTTTATGATTTTGGCGCAGATTTAATGATTCATGAAAAATCTCGATTTAAAGCTCAAAAATGTCATGTAAATTGCGATTGCGGTCGATTTCTAGAAATTGGTAACAGCGTCTTTATGGAGTATGTCAGAACGGAAAAGGGATTTGAAAAATTACCCAAAGCGAATGTGGATTTTGGCGGTGGATTTGAAAGAATTCTGGCAGCCATAAATAATGACCCGGATGTTTTCAAAACAGAACTTTTTCAGCCAATTATTCGTAAATTAGAAGATCTAAGTGGGCAGAAGTATGAAGGTTTTGAAAATAATAAACGACCGTTTCGGATTATATCCGATCACATTAAAGCGGCAACTATGCTTGCTGCTGACGGCGTTTTCCCCAGTAACAAAGATCAGGGATATTTTTCGCGCCGATTATTGCGCCGTTCCGTTGTTTACGCGAAAAAATTAGGAATTGATAAAAATTTCCTTTCCGATTTAATTCCGGTTGTCACGAAGATTTATGCTGAGGTTTATCCGGAAGTAAAAAAACAGGAAGGAACAATTCAAAAATATTTTTCAGAGGAAGAAGAGCGATTTAGGAAAACATTAAATCATGGACTTAAAGAATTTGAGAAGTTAATTACGGATAATCTAAAGAAAATAAGTGGGAAACAAGTTTTTGATTTATATCAGTCTTATGGTTTTCCAATTGAACTAACTGTTGAACTTGCGGAAGAAAAAGGTTTAGATGTGGATTTTGTTGAATTCGAAAAAGAGAAGCAGAAACATCAAGAAATTTCTCGCGAAGGAGCAAAGCAGAAATTCTCTGGAGGTCTTGCGGATCAGTCTGAGCAGACTACAAAACTTCACACTGCAACTCATCTTCTTCATCAGGCACTCCGAAATATTTTGGGCGAACACGTGAAGCAATCCGGTAGTAATATTACTCCAGAACGATTACGATTCGACTTTTCGCATCCAGAAAAGATGACGCCGGAGCAGATCACAAAAGTCGAAGCTGAAGTAAATTCTGTAATCCAAAAAGACATACCGATTACGATGGAGATAACGACAGTTCCCGAAGCGAAAAAAGCTGGAGCTCTGGCTCTTTTTGAAGATAAGTATCAGGATAAAGTGAAGCTATATAAAGTTGGCTATTATTCGGTGGAAGTTTGTGGAGGGCCACATGTAGAGCATACGGGAATTCTGGGTAAGTTCCGAATTAAAAAAGAGGAAGGAATTGGTCGAGGATTACGAAGAATCAAAGCGGTATTAGAATCATAAATATCTTTCCTTGCTTGCATTTCTGATTTTTCCCTTTTACAATGGTTAGTATATATGCAATTTTTCAAACGCAAACCCAAAGACAAAGCATATCTCGCTCTTGATATCGGCTCCGAATTTGTAAAAGCCGTAGTTTTTAACGTCAAAGAGGGGAAAGTAAACGTACTTGGATATGGCAAACATCGTCAGGATTCCACCTCAATGCATGAAGGTCTTATTAAAGATTTAACTCAAGTTACTGAAAATTGTGAGTTGGCGATCACGCAAGCGGCTCTGCAAGCTGGTATCCGTCCGGCTGAGGCAGTTGTTGGGATTGCTGGTGAGCAGGTTCGTGGATTTACAACCTTGATTCAATTTGAAAGAGCCAAGCCTGATCAAAAAATCTCGGAAAAAGAGATGACGAATATTATTGAGAAGATTCAGGAAACATCTTACATAAATAGTCTAGACCAGATGAAAGAAGAGATTGGGAATGAGGATTTGGAGATAAAACTTGTTAACGCCGCTTTGACTCATATCATGATCGATGGAGAAAGGGTGGAAGATCCTTTGGGTTTCCGAGGTAAAAAAATTCAAGTGGGTGTTTTTAACGCCTATACTTCTTTGGTTTACTTAAGTCACTTACAAAAAATCGCTTCGAAATTGGAAGTCGAAATTTTAGCAATTGCGGCTGAGCCTTATACTTTAGCGGAAGGAATTATGCCGGAAGATGATCTAGATTATGAAAGTCTTGTTATTGATATTGGTGGAAGTACCACTGATGTTGTTGTTATTAGGCATCAAGATGTTGTTTCTACAAAGATGTTTGCTTTGGGTGGACAGATAGTTACTAAAGAAATTAGTGAGGCTTTTCAAATACCTTATGATGAAGCGGAAGATCTCAAAAATAAGTATTGTGAGAAAAAAATTGACGATGAAAAACAGCTAAAAAAATTGGAAGAAGCAATTACAGAATCTTTGACTCTTTGGGAAGTTGCTCTAAAAATTACTTTAAAAGAGTTTGCCGATTTGGAATATCTTCCCAGTAATATTTTGCTTGCAGGGGGTGGAAGTTTGTTACCTGAAATCAAGGAAATCTTGAAAAAGGTCGTTTCCGATGAAGAATTTCATTTTGCCAAAGAGTTTGTGATCAAGAATTTAACGCCACAGAGTTTTGGATATCTTTCCGATCAAACGGGAAAATTAGAATCTACCCAAGAGGTTGTTCCTCTTAGCTTAACGATGATGATTTTAGATCTTTTGGAAGAAGGACAAAATCTTGATCAGGCAATGAAAAAAGGAATTCAAGTTTTTGAAAAATGAGATCTTAACTTTAAGATAAATAAGATGTTAATTTATTTAGAAAAACAAGAAAGCTTATATGACATTTTGAAAAAGATTAAAGCTTCTACCGAAGAAGGTCTTGAGCTTGTTGTGCCAGAGTATGCTTATCTTTCCAAAAACAGTCTGAATTTTAAAATTATCAAAGAAGCAACTCTTAGTTATAAAAAGAAACTACATATAGTAACGACAGATAAAATCGTAGAGAAATTAGCCAAAAAAGACGGTATTCGGGTTTCGGAAAAACCACTTTCAAAAGAAAAGGTACATTGGGAAAACTATTCTGATACAGAGGCTGAAAAAATAGCTGAAGCAACTGAAAGTGAAAAGAATAAGGAGATTGTTGAGGCTAAATCTGAAGAAATTATTTCTCCTCAAGTTGCAGATCAAGGTTTGATTATTAATCGAACGGAAAAAATGGCTGAAGACGATGATGAAGATGAAATTGAAGTTCTGGAAAATGTTGTTGATGTGGATCAAAAAACTCCAGAGGAAAAATTTGGTAAAGGTGGGAAAAACAAAAATTACAAGAAAGCCAAAAGTTTCGGTAAAATCGCGGCTATCTTTATGCTGATCTGTTTAATATTTTTAGGAGGACTCGCAGCAGTTGTTTATTTTGTTTTGCCAAAAGCAACTGTCGAGATTATTCTAGCCGGTAAGGATATCTCTGCAGAAGCAAAAATTACCGTTGATGCCGGAGCAATTGATGTTAATAAAGAGACAAAGGTCATTCCCGGTTCGGTCATTTCTGTAGAAGAAACTGGACAAAAGACGATTTCGGCAACTGGTAGAAAAGAGATTGGAGAAAAAGGTTCAGGAACTGTTACGGTTCAGAACTTTGAGCTTGAGGATACTCTCTTTGCTTCCGGAACATCATTTACTGTTTATACTGGAGAAGTAGGTGCGGGTTTAATCTTCACAGCCACTACTGCTTTTACGGTTCCCGAGGGCACGGAAACAATTGAGGATAATGACGGAAGTCCTCAAAAAATTATTACTCCAGGAACCGTGAATGTTTCTGTAGTTGCCGCAGATATTGGTTCGAAATATAATCTGGCTGCGGATACTAATTTTACCGTTGGACAAGAAGCATACACCAGCTTCCGTGGGATAAATAATGATGCCTTTGCAGGAGGATCCTCACAAGAAGTTTCCATTGTGGCAGACGCGGATCATGCCAATCTTTTTACACAGCTTACAAATGAGCTTTATACCAAAGCAGCGACTGATCTCCAAAGTAAACTAGTTGGTGATCAAAAGCTGATTCAAAAATCAATTTCCAATAAAGTGATTTCTCAAGTTTATGATCAAGGAGTTTCGGCTGAAACGGATAAGGTAACTTTGACCTTAAAAACAGAAAGCCGTGTGACTTTTTATTCTGAATCGCAGTTGAAGCAGGTTGTTAAAGATGCCGTACAGGCAAAAGCTCCGGAAGGATATTTTGTTACCGACAAAGATTTAATCGTCAGCTCGGAGTTTTTAAAAGCCGAAGATAACGGAAATCTTACCTTTAATGCCAAGGCTAGAACGACTATTTATCCGACGATTGATGAGGCTCAACTACGTCAATCATTAAGAGGAATTACTCCGGCTGAAGCAGAAGCCTATTTGAAAGGAATGGATAAAGTTTTGGGATACAACATTTCTGTCTGGCCTCCGTTGCCTGATTTTATTCGTCGAATGCCTTTTATTGATACTCGTTTAGAGATAAAGACCACCATTCAAGGGGAATAAATCTGCAGCTAAAATTTAAGTTATATGAATTATTTAGGGATTGATTTTGGAGAAAAGAAAATAGGATTGTCTCTTTCTGCCGGAGAGATTGCCCGGCCTTTTTTAGTATTAAGAGTAAAAAGCCCGGAATTGGGAATAGCCGAGATCAAAGAAATTTGTGAAGAAGAAGAGGTTGAAAAAATAATCGTGGGATTTCCAGAGTCAGATAAAAACTCGGAAATTGCCGCGAAAATAAAACAGTTTGCTGCAAATTTATCGCAAGCGATAAATTTACCTCTCGTTTTTCAAGATGAAACCCTTACTTCTTACGAAGCGCTACAGAAGATGATTGTTTCTGGCAAAAGCATGAAAAAGAGAAGGAAAGAAGATGCTTTTGCCGCGGCGATTATTCTTCAAGACTATTTAGATAAATTAAAAATAAAAGAATAAAGATCAAAAACAAATGAAAAAAAAGATATTTGTAATCGGAATAGTCCTATTTATTTTAATTGCAGGAATTGGGGTCAGTTTCTATCTCTTCAATTTTTACCAGACTGCTCCGTCTACTGAGATCATTACTTACCCGTTTACTATTAATGAAGGTGAAACCGTAAGTACTATAGCCAAAAATCTTCAGAGTGAAGGTTTTATTCGAAACGAGTTGATGTTTCGCTATATTGTTAGGAAAGAAGGACTTGTTTTACAGGCGGGAGAGTATCAACTTGCCAAAAACTTAGACGTGAAGAATTTAGCCTCCAGACTTACTCTGGGAACGTTTGATACCAAGATTACCATTATAGAGGGATGGCGGAGGGAAGAAATTGCCGATTATCTTTTTTCAAATAATGTTTTACCGGAAATTACGGCTAATGAAACAGATATTTTTTCCTTACGACTGAATATAATTAACAAAATCAAAGAAGGATATTTCTTTCCGGATACCTATGTGTTGCCAAAAAATACCAATTTATCTCAGCTTATCCAAATTGTAAAAGACAGTTTCAATTCAAAAGTGGAAAGTGAGATGATTAGCCAATTTCAAACTCAAGGACTGACTGTTGATGAAGCGGTGATTTTGGCTTCAATTGTGGAGAGAGAAGCCAGGACTGCTGAGTCCCGGAAAGTTGTCGCCGGAATTCTTTTGAAACGATGGCAAAATGATTGGCCTTTGGAAGCGGATGCCACAGTGCAATATGTGATTGCCGATCGTGATTGTATCAATAAATCAGATTGTACTTGGTGGACAAAAGAGATTACCGAAGATGACCTGAATCTCAATTCTCTTTTTAATACCCGTAAGAATTTGGAATTACCACCTGAAGCAATCTGTAATCCGTCTTTATCTTCTTTACAAGCAGTAGCTGATCCTACCGAAACTGATTATTGGTTTTACTTAACCGGTAATGATGGAAAGATGTACTATGCGGAAACTCTTGAAGAGCATAATGAGAATATTTCTAAATTTCTTAACTAAGTTTTTATATTTAGTCTGAATTGCATCTTGTAAAGCAAAATGTTATCTTAAATATTGAAATGCCCAAATTATTTAAAAAAACTTCTGTTTTCATATTATCTTTTGCTTTGTTATCTTTAAATATCAGTTCTTCATTTATTCAGAACAAAATTATCCAAGTTAATGCGATTAATGAAACTAGTACTCCGGCAACTATAGTAGTCGGACAAAGTGGATTTAGCAGTTGTGATGGTAGCCCGAATCAAGGGAATCCAGAAAAGGGTTTTTTTAACGCAGTGGGAAGTATGATTGCTGGAAATAGGTTATATGTATCGGATTACGGTAGTCACCGAATTTTAATTTATAATACGATTCCGACTTCAAATTATACTTCACCTGATGTAGTTATTGGACAACAAAATTTCTGTGATCGTAGTCAAAATCAAGGTGGTTTAGTGACAGCTTCAACTCTCTTTTATCCATGGGGAGTCTTTTCTGACGGTAACAAGTTATTCATAGTAGACCGTTCCAATCACCGTGTTCTTATTTACAATACTATCCCGACTTCTAATAATGCTTCTGCTGATGTTGTAGTTGGTCAGCCTGATATGAGTAGTAATACTGTGAATAATGGTGGTATAAGCGCTAGTACTCTGAATTATCCGAACGGTGTTTTTTATGATGGATCTAAATTGTATATTTCTGATAGTGGAAACCATAGAGTGCTTATATATAATGCTTTACCAACTTCAAATGGAATAAGCGCGGATGTAGTTGTAGGTCAACCTAACATGACTAGTGGAACTGCTAATAATGGCGGAATTAACGCAAATACTTTAAATGCGCCTTCTGGAATATATTCTAATGGTACAAAATTATTGGTTTCAGACAACAGCAACCATCGTGTTTTAATTTATAACACCATTCCAACTAGTAATAATACCTCTGCGGATGTAGTTGTAGGTCAACCTAACATGACTAGTGGAACTGCTAATAATGGTGGTATTAATACAAATACACTTAATTCCCCACAATCAATTTTTTCTAATGGTACTAAGTTATCTATAGCTGATAGAGGTAATCATCGAGTATTAATATTTAATACAATTCCGAATTCCAATAATGCAAGTGCTGATGTAGTTGTCGGACAACCTAATATGACTAGCAGTACTGTAAATAACGGAGGTATCGGAGCAAATACTTTAAATGGTCCATATAATACTTTTATAAATGATTCCAAAATGGTAATTGTTGATGTATTTAATCAGAGAGTACTAATATTTAATACGATTCCGAATTCCAATAATGCAAGTGCAGACGTAGTTGTAGGTCAGTTAAATATGACTAATAATATATATTATGGGTCTTTAGGTCCTGATTCGAATACACTTTCAACTCCTTTTAATGTTAATGCTTATAATAATAAACTTTTTATTGCTGATCGAAATAATAATCGAGTTTTAATATATAATACTTTGCCGAATTCCAATAACGCTAATGCAGATGTGGTTGTAGGACAGCAAAATTTTACAAGTGGTAGTATTAATCAGGGAGGATCAGTAGCAGCAAATACATTAAATAGTCCAAATGGGGTTTTTTATGATGGGAACAAATTGTTTATTAGTGAATACAATAACCATCGAATTCTAATTTATAATAATTTACCAACTTCCAATAATGCAAGTGCAGACGTAGTTGTAGGTCAACCTAATATGACTTCTGGAACTGCTAATAATGGGGGAAGGAATGCAAATACTTTAAACCAACCACATCATATATATTCTGACGGTATAAGACTTTATGTGGCAGATTATAATAATCATAGAGTTTTAATTTATAACACCATTCCAACGAGTAATAATACTTCTGCAGATGTAGTTGTAGGTCAACCTAATATGACTTCTGGAACTGCTAATAATGGTGGAATCGGAGCAAATACAATTAATCGTCCGTTAGGGGTTTGTGCTGTCGGTGGTAAGTTCTTTGTGGCGGATACCAACAATAATAGAGTTTTAATTTATAACACAATTCCAACTAGTAATAGTACCTCTGCAGATGTAGTTGTAGGTCAACCTAATATGACTAGTAATAGTATTAATCAGGGAGGATCAGTAGCAGCAAATACATTATACATGCCATATGGTGTCTACTCGGATGGTACAAGATTATACATAGCAGATTCATACAATAATCGAATACTAATCTATAACAATATCCCTACTTCTAATGATGCAGTAGCAGATATTGTTGTTGGACAGCCAGCTATGACGACTAATATAGCTAATAACGGAGAATCTGAAAACAGTCAAAGAATTAGTAATCCTGCTGCTGTTTATTCTGATGGAAGTAATTTATATATTTCAGATAGGGGTAATGAACGCGTATTAATCTATCCTCTCGGTCCTCAGAATGACAGTATGAGTACTCCAAGCTTCAGTAACAGTGAAACTATTAATATCACCTTAACAGCGGATGATGCTAAAGAAGTAATGATCTCCGAGGATAATAGTTTTACGGGAGCAACATGGGAAACATACTCAAACAGTAAGGAATATACCTTAAGTAATACAACTGAAGGAACAAAGACAATCTATGTAAAGATGAGAGATTACGCTCACTATGAAGGTGAAGTCTTAAGTAGTAGCTTAACCTATGATAAAACATCTCCAAACGGAAGTGTTACCTTTAACTCCGGAGATGAGATCACCAATAATCTAGAAGCAACCTTAACTCTAAGTGCCAGTGATTCTTTGTCAGGGGTTACTTCTATGATGGTGAGTAACAGTAGCTCTTTCTCTGGATCTACTTGGGAGAGTTACTCAACCTCCAAGGATTGGACGCTAAGCACTGGAGACGGAATAAAGACTGTGTATGTGAAGTTTAAGGATGCAGCGGGAAACATTTCTACTATATATACTGATACGATTACTCTGGATACTGGGATACCAGAAGGACCAATAACTGTAGAAGAGGGAATCACTCATGAAGAAACTCTGTATGTGAAAGAGGAGATAGTTACCTTAAACCTGGAAGGAACAGATGAACTGTCAGAGATAGTATTGATGATGATCTCTGAAGATCCAAACTTTGAAGGAGGAAGCTGGGAGAGCTACAGTAATACAAAGGATTGGAATCTTTCTCAAGGAGATGGGATTAAAGTAATCTATGTGAAATACAGAGATGGAGCCGGGAATGAGAGTCAGATCTACAGTCTGAGTTTAATCTTTGATACCCAAACAACTATCAATCTCTCTAAGATAGGGAATCAAGACTTCAACTCAGATATTACTACTTGGGATACCATTGAGACTAAACCTACCTTCCAAGGAACTGGAGAAGTAGATGCTACTGTGACTATCTCTATCCATTCCAACCAAGAGATCACCGGAACAGCTACCGTGGATAGTGAAGGTAACTGGAGTTATACTCCAGAAACTGCTTTAGCATTAGGAGAACATACTATTGATATCTCTTCTCAAGATATCGCTGGGAATACGGATGACTTAAACTTTAACTTAAACGTTTTGGGAGATACAAATACCACTCCGATTGAATTACCTGATACCGGTATAAACTACCTACTTATTCTCTTCTTAATTATTACTACTTTCTGGGCTTCCTTTAATTTCCGGATTATTGAAAGACTAAAGAAATACGTACGAAGATGAAATACCTAACCACAGATTCTAACTTTTTCCAAGACGCGGAGTAGACACCTTTTTAAGTCTATACAACAACCTAAAATAGATTAGAACATTCAATTCTCAATCAGTTTTATATATCTTGACCATCTTTTTAGAATTATTTACAAAATAAATTTTTATTTCAGCATCTTCACTTAATATTATTAAACTGGTATTATTAGATATAATTTAATAATCATTAAAAATG